>MDTG01207018.1_pt1 | contig 19046 bp, 14 predicted proteins | sample 811421 | NCBI WGS metagenome assembly MDTG01 (sample SAMN05326645, study PRJNA326480) | marine metagenome | isolation source: seawater | place: Pacific Ocean: South East | collected 2011
GTTTTCTGTTGAATCTCAAGCCGAAAAAGAAAAAAAGAATAGAAAACATCAACTGCTTCAGGAAGTTGTTGGTCTTAGTAAAGAACGAAAAAATAAAGTGAAGCTGGCTTGGGCACTTACTTTGTTTTGGTTTTTAGTTGGGTTTGGCCCTTTTGCTACTATTGGGAACGATCTTTTCTCAAGTCCTAATACACCCTCTTTGTGGGCACCATTTAATCTGCCGTCTCTTTGGGTCTGGCAACTTTTATTTTTAGGGTATGGTATTTTTGTAATGTGGTTTTTAGCTTTTCATATGGGAATGTCAGAACCTATTGACCCTGAAAAAGTTAAAAGCCAACCAAAGTAAAAATAATACCGTAAATACTTTATGCGACCATTGGAAGGGCTATTTTTACTACTACTAATCTTAGTAGTATTTCAATCTTTCTTAAAAGAAAAGAGATTCCAAAATAATACTCTTCTAAAAATAGTATTTGCCATCTTTGTATTGCATTTCTTTCTAGAACAGACCCGATGGCAAATGTTCCCCGCTTATACCACAGCTTCAATCCTTATTATTATAGGTCATAAAAAGAGTGGTCTTTTAATTAAAACCGCCCTGCTATCATTATTAACTTTATCTATAATTGTACCTATATCAGTTCCTGTAATAAAGCTCCCCAAATTAACGGGCCCTTATAACATAGGCTCTTTAACACATCATTGGACTGACCATGATAGAGCAGAGTGGTTTACACCTGAGAATCCAGATGATAAACGCCAACTCATGGTACAGTTTTGGTATCCTGGAATAAAAAATAAAAAAAACAAGCGGACTCCATATCTTGATAGATTAGATCTAAGAGCTGAGACTTTGGGTGCGGCAGGTAACTTTCCATCTTTTTTAGTGAAACATATAAGCCTAACAAAGAGCAATAGTTTTTTAGAAATTAATCCAGATAAAAAGGGGGCTCCTTTCCCAGTAATAATCGTATCGCACGGCATCACCGGGATGCGACAAATACATACAGCCCTTGCAGAAAAATTTGCAAACAATGGTTATGTCGTCGCAGCTTTGAACCATACCTACGATGCAAACCTTACAATTTTTTCTGATGGTAGTTTAGCAGATTATCGATCTGAAATAACAGGGCACCCTGATAGTATTAATATTCGTAGTAAGCAAATTAATACAAGATCAAAAGATATATCATTTATAATCGATCAATTAGAAAAAATTGAATCTGGGGAAATAAAACATCCATTAAATGGGTATCTAGACCTCAATCGAATTGGAATGACTGGGCATTCTTTTGGGGGTGGAACAAGTATGCTCGCATCCTATTTAGATACTCGTATTAAGGCAACTTCAGTTTTAGATAGTTGGCTTAACCCTGTCCCACAATATGTTTTAAATGAAGGGATTAATCAGCCTTTTTTATATATGGGTAGACCAAACTGGGATGACTCTGATTATCCACAGAATATGGAGCTTATTCCACTTTCAACCAATAATAATAAAGGTCCTAGTTTTTGGATAACTATTAAAAACTCTAGGCACCTAGACTATACAGATGCTCCATTGTTTTCACCTTTTGTTGGTTATTTTCTAGAGGTGGGTTCTAATAATAGGAGTCGAGTTGTTTCATTGGTTAATCAACTCTCTTTAGAATTTTTTGAACAATATTTAAATAGTGTCCCAAGTCCTATTTTATCCGAAGAAGAGGTCATCCCTGAATTCATTTTTCATAAAAATCTATGAGTACTAAAAAAAGTTTAATTATTTCCTGGGTTGTGTTGTTCCTAACTGTCCCTTGGTGGTTTAGTACAGTTTCTAATAAATGGCTTGGTCTGCCTGACTGGGGATTATATGCAATGACCGCAGCAATAATATATTCATTAGTATTATCTTTTGTTATTCAAAAAGTTTGGAAAACACCCGAAGATGAATAGTCAAACCGCTTTATTGGGTCCTGGTGGAATCACTTTTTTATGCATTTATATCTTATCTTTAATTCTAATAGGGTGGCTAGGGAAAAGGGCCCGAAAAGAAAACTCTTTATCTGATTTTTATTTAGCTGGTAGAGGCATGGGGTTGCTGGTTCTTTTTCTAACTTTATATGCAACACAATATAGTGGTAACACATTGGTTGGTTTTGCTGGTCGTGCATATCGCGAGGGGTATCAAGCTCTAGTATTGGTTACACTGTTATCTTCTGCTGTAGGTGCTTTTATAGTTTATGCGCCTAAACTATATCGCTTATCTAAAAAGTATAATTTTATTACGCCTGCAGATTATGTTCACTTTCGTTTTAAAAATACTAGGCTTACTGTTTTTGCAGCATCATTATGCCTAATGGCATTAGCCAATTATATCTTAACAAATTTAAAAGCAATCGGATATATAGTTGTCTCCGTTACTGGCGGGGTTATTCCTTTTACTTATGGCGTAATTGCATTGTCTCTTGTTATGGTAATTTATGAAACAATGGGTGGTATGCGCAGTGTTGCTTGGACTGATTCTTTACAAGGAATCATACTAATGTTTGGAGTAATAACTATTTTTATCACAATACAGATTGAATATGGTGGGTTTGAATTTATTTATAATGCCATTCTAGCAAGTGATCCCCAAAAATTTATTCCTCCTAATTTGACTCAGAAGCTTGGCTGGCTTAGCACAATCTGCCTTGGGTTTTTTGGAATTTCTATTTACCCTCATGCTGTTCAAAGGATCTACTCTGCAAATAATGAAGGTACTTTAAAAAAATCAATCCAGATTATGGCTTTTATGCCAATTATTACTACGCTATTTATGGTTGTTGTTGGCTTAACAGCGCTAGCTTTATTCCCTGGGCTTGATCGACAAGGGAGCGAAGGCGCAACTTTATTAGTATTGAAGGACCTTAGTCAAAGAGGTGCTATTGGAACAGGTATGATGGTACTTTTCTTGTCCGCAACCATTGCAGCTATTATGTCTACTGTTGATTCTGCCCTTCTATCTATGTCATCCATTATAACAAAAGATTTTTATAAGCGACTTCGACCTGCAAAAAGCCAAGCGGAGCTAACAAGTATTGGTAAAATGATTTCCTGGGCTATAATGGCATTTTCAGTTTATTTAGCAATAGTCCTCCCGCAAACTATTTGGCGCTTATTGGAAATCAAGTTAGAACTTTTAATTCAAGTTTCCCCCGCTATCTTTTTAGGACTGTATTATAAAAAAATTAAAGCAAACTCCATTCTTTGGGGAATGACATTTGGTACTTTATTTGCTGTGGGGACTATGGTTGCAAATAAACTAGGTGCAGATGTTCCTGCTAAACCGTGGGGTATTCATGCTGGTGTTTGGGGTCTGATTATAAACCTAACTATCGTTTTTATATTAGAAAAAATAAAACAGGACCCTGTTGAATAAGCTAAACCTAGCTGGATTAATTCATTTAGGTATTGTTTATATTTTATGGGGTAGCACTTATTTAGCCATTCGAATTGCTGTTCAAGAAGGGTCCGGTTTCCCGCCAATGATTATGTCTGCTTCTCGTCTTTTTTGTGGTAGTATAATTTTAATGAGTTTGGCAAAAATTTTTTATAAAAACTCTCTTAAAATAAACCGTGATGAATTTTTTGTTTTATTAATCTCAGGAATAGCTCTTTGGGCTGGTGGGAATGGTTTAGTCGCGATTGCAGAAACAAATGTTAATTCTGGATATGCGGCCTTAATTATCGCTTGTACACCTATATGGGTTGCTCTAATTGAGTCATATATTGATAAGGAACCTCCCAGCTTTTACCTTTTTGGCTCTTTATTCATTAGCATTGTCGGTATAACTGTTTTGAATTGGCCCGCAATTAGCACAAATGCCACGAATGATCTATGGAGTAGTTTTTTATTAATTTTTGCAGGATTAAGTTGGGGAGCAGGATCAATTTACCAAAAAAGGAAAGGGCTAAAAATATCTCCAGAAGTTAGTTCAGCCTATCAACAAATATTTGGCGGTGCAGTTCTTTTTATAACTTCATTTCTTTTATCTGAGCCAGAGATTTCTCCTGATTTTTCAAGCTGGTTGGCGTGGGCTTATCTAATAATCTTTGGTTCAGTAATTGCATTTACTTCTTTTGTTAAAGCTCTTAAGCTATTACCAGCTAATATAGTTTTTACCTATGCCTTTGTTAATCCTATTGTTGCTGTTTTGCTTGGATTTATAATATTAAACGAGCCTATAACACGTTGGACAATATTAGGTTCTGCGTTCGTCCTCCTTGGTGTATTTGGCGTTTTTAAAGAAAAAAATTATAAGACAGAATCATGATATAGTTTAAGTTATTAGAAGAACATTCATTGTTTTATTTTTATTTAAATATATTTAAAAAAGGATTTTAATGAGCAGATTTACTTTTTTATTTTTTCTTATTCTTACAATTGGCAACACTCAAAACACCGCCATGTTTTCTGGTCGTGCTCATCCCGAATTAAAATGGCAGACTATTTCCACAAAACATTTTAATGTTCATTACCATCAAGGGATTGAAGACATTGCGAATGAGGGCGCTATTCTTGCAGAGCACTACCTTCCAACATTGCTTACCCAAATGGAAGTAGATACTATACCTAAGATAGATATTATTTTTACAAATGAAGATGAGATTATGAATGGTTTTGCAATGTGGACCTATCAAACTTTTATATGGGTTGATCAAAATGATGCAGCTATTTGGCTGGAAAAAGGGAAATGGCTTGAACAAGTTTTAGCTCATGAACTTCAACATATTGTACTTTTGCATAAAACTAAATCATGGCTACCTGAACCTATGGGGCAATTGATTTCAGGACTCCCGGGTTGGGTCGTAGAGGGAACAGCAGAATATGAAACTGAAAGTTGGCGCCCCTATAGAGCGGATCTTGCTCACAAAACGCATGTTTTAATTAATAAAATGGAGGCTATGGGTGCCCATCCCGCTGGCTTTTCCAAAATGCTTTATTGGGCGGATCAATTTGGTGACTCCACAATTGCTCAAACGCTAGAATACCGTAATGGGCTTAATATTTTTAGTTTTGGAGCTGGTTTTAAAAAAGCTACTGGGATTAGTGTTAGTCAGTTCAATGAAGATTGGCGAAGGCATATGAATACCTATTACTATGGCTATAGATCTCAAAAAGAAACCTATAAAGAAATGGGAGAAGTAATCTCTTTCCCATTAAAAAAAGTACAATCGGCCATGTTTTATGAAGATAGTAGTCAAATTGCAATACTAGGGAGGCTGGATAAAGGTCGCGGCGACATTTCGCTTATAATTGCTGATCGAGACACCAGCCAAGAAAGAAAGCGTTTTGAGAAATGGGGAGAAGCTATTGATAAGCTAAAAGAAAAGAAGAAGAAAACCAAAAAAGACTCTTTGGCTATAAATAAAAAATATAAAGCAAAGGTTCTTTGGGATAAAAATGAGGTTGACTATGGCCGGTTCCACGGAAGCATGGCTTGGTCTTTTGACGGTAGTAAATTAGCCTATACCAAATATCATTTTGGTGAAAACCAATCCCAAGTTTTTGATATTAAAATTTATGATAAAGATTCAGATAAACATTTTTGGCTTACTAAATCTAAGCGCGCCTCATACCCAAGCTGGATAGATTCTAATAAAGTAGCATATGTATCTCACTATAATAATGTATCAAATATTTTTATAAGCGACTTAAATGAACAAAATGTTACAAACCTTACTGAGTTTACAGATAATACCCAGATTGCATATCTAGCAATATCGCCTAATCGTGACCAAGTTGCTTTTGCAATGAATCCTAAGAATGGTAATATGGATATTTACACCGTTGATCTGAAATCAAAAACGATAACTCGCCTCACAGATGATTCCATGGTAGATATTATGCCAGTTTGGCATCCAAATAGCGAGTCAATATCCTACACATCAAACGCAAATGGTGTTCCCAACATATACACAATCAATTTGAATTCCAAAAAAATTACAGCTAATACGGATGCGGGTGATGGTATTTGGACCCATCAATGGATGCCTCAAGATTCCGTTTTGCTTGCAACTTCATTAGGTGATATTGATAGTGTTCGACTGATAAAAGTTGACCCGTTTAGATCTCCAGATACATCCCCTTTAACATTAAGAGATAATTATACTTCATGGCTTAAGGCAGGGCCAGATGTTAGCTTTGTTAATGAGAAGCCAGAAACAATCCCTAATATTTCTAAGCCAGAAAAATATAAATTCACAAAACATATGAGGCCTTTAGGTTCCTTGTTTATACCTATACCATCTATTCCAATTTTTGCGACTTCTTTTACCGATGCACTGGGGAAAAACATGTTTGTAATGGGTGGATATTTAATACCTGCTGATATGGACAAAAGCGGCATTGAGCTTGGCTATATTAATCCAATGTGGAGCCTAAGTATTTCTCGCAATTTTGATTTTGCTTTCCGCCGCTATCAAAAAGCTTGGTTGATCGATTCAAAGAATGCTGCATCTTTAACAATTAATAATCCAATTAATTTTGGCGAATATCCATCCTCAAATCATTTATTTTATGCTGGCGCTACGATTGTAAATCATAATGTAACGGTTGGGAAGAAAACAGATAAGGAAACTGGTGAATTAATACCACTAGACAAATCTAGCTTTGTTGACCTTCCGGTCCCTGAATCAGGCAATGATGGATTCATTACTCTTGGATATCAATGGCTAAACCGAAGGCCTCATAAAATAAATAATATTTCCCCTAAAGATGGGTTTGGTATTAGTGCGTTAGTTGATTATGCTAATAAAAATTTATTTGGTGATTTCAGTTTTACAAGATTTGAAAGTGATATGTTTGCAAATCTCCCCGTAAACAAAGATGGGTCTCTAGTTGCGTATTTTCGTTTAAAATCAATGATAGTCTCTGGTAAACCGCCAGCTCAAGAATACGTTGGGCTTACTGATGACAAACCAATCTATGTTCAAGGGTTAGCCCCAAGCAGGTATATACCTGAAAACCATAATCCTCGAGGTTGGTCTGGTTACCGATTGGGTGACAAACTTTTATTTGGAACTGCGGAGCTAAGACAAGCGGCCGGACCAATATCATTAAATTTAATTTCAGACTTTGGTAATGCCTGGTTTTCAAATTCTGAAAAAGAAAAAATGGTGGTGACTGCGGGCTATGAACTTCGCTTTGCTCTAGGTCCCTTAATTATTGCTGGTGGTGATGCTCAAGAAATTGATGGTTGGAAAAACGACAAAAAACCGATTAGGTACTATAGATTAGTTTTAACTAATCCGTTTTAGTAAAAAAAATTGATAAAACTGAAATTGTTACTTTCACAGTATGTCAACTTGGGTGTAACCTTGGTAGGTCAATTGAGTAAATAATGTTTTCGTTCCACGTACCAAAGGCCAGCCAGCAACCCTTTTTAAGTGAACTCACACTTATCTAAAATCACCGCAATCGTAGGCGCCCAATGGGGCGATGAAGGTAAAGGAAAAATTACCGATTTCTTTGCCGGCGAATCAGATTATGTTGTTCGTTTTCATGGTGGTAATAATGCCGGTCACACTATAATTGTTGACGATGTTACGTTTAAATTACATCTTATCCCCTCTGGAATTGTTTATGGAACCCCGATTAGTATTATTGGAAACGGTGTGGTGGTTGACCCTAAAGCATTGTTAGATGAAATTACTTATGTTAAAGAAAAAGGAATCAACCCTAAGCTTATGGTTAGTGACAGAGCTCATGTTATTATGCCATATCATATTGCTTTCGATAGCGCTCTTTCAGGACATCAAGGAAAATTAGCTGCTGGTAGTACCAATCGTGGCATTGCTCCCGTATATGCAGATAAAATGTTTCGCAACGGTATCCGTATGGTAGACTTGCTTGAGGCAAAGGTCTTTCGTGAAAAATTAGAAAAAGGTTATGACTTTACTGTTGGTATAATGGTTAAAGCTCTAGGTCAAAAATATAATAAACCTATCAATGAAATTTTTGATACTTATCTTGAATATGGCGAAAAGCTTAAAAAATATATACACGATACTTCGGTTGAATTATACAATGCACACAAATCCGGAAAATCTATTTTATTTGAAGGTGCCCAGGGAATTAGCCTAGATGTTGATCATGGTATATACCCATACACAACATCATCTAATACTGCTGCTGGTCATATTTCTACTGGAACCGGAGTTAGTTTCAGAGATATTAATCGTATAATTGGGGTTGTTAAGGCTTACTTAAGTCGTGTTGGCGAAAGCCCACTTCCTTCCGAAATTCATGGTGATGAAGCTGAGTCTCTTCGTGAAAAAGGGGGAGAGTATGGAACAACAACTGGACGGCCAAGGCGTGTTGGCTGGCTTGATTTAGTTCAAGTAAGGCAAGCAGTTAGGGTAAATGGCTTAACGGAAATTGCCTTAACTAAGCTAGATGTTTTAAATGGATTTAAAGAGCTTCCGATTTGTACTGCCTATAAATGTGGTGATGAAACAATTGAGGAAATGCCTGCTAGCCTAGAACAATACCGGATGGCCACTCCTATTTATCAAACATTGTCTGGTTGGGAAAGTCTTCCTGAAAATATTTGGGATAAAGGTTTTAATGCTTTACCTCAAACTTTAAAAAACTATATTAAATTTATTGAAGACAACGTTGATTGCAGTATAAAAATTATTTCCGTTGGGCCTCAGAGACACGAGACCATCATTAGATAATGTCGTTCACAAAGGAAATTGTTGATTTCTCTGGACTTTCTAACTCAGATATCAAGAAAAAACTTAATGAACTAAATATCCCCTTAACTGTTGAAGAAGCTCTCAAGATTCAAAATGAAATGCTTGGGAGAGCCCCATCTTTAGCAGAGCTTATTTTATTTTCAATCCAAGGGTCAGAACACTGCAGTTATAAAAGCAGTAGAAACTATTTAAAACAATTTACAACTGAAGGCCCAGATGTTGTCCTTGGAGCAAAAGAAGATGCTGGTGTTGTCTCCATTGTAACAGATAATTCAGGACATCGCTGGTGCATAGTAATGAGCCATGAGTCCCACAATCACCCATCGCAAATTGTTCCTTATGAAGGGGCAGCAACTGGTGTTGGTGGGAACGTTCGTGATGTTTTGTGTATGGGTGCAGAGGTTATTGCTGTTACAGATTCTTTCCGATTTGGAGAATTAAATAAAAATAAAACTCAGTGGATTCATGATGGTGTCGTATCTGGAATTGCTGGCTATGGTAATCCACTTGGGATTCCAAATGTTGGAGGTGATCTTTATTACCAAGAAGGCTATAATGAAAACTGTTTAGTTACCTTAGTAACTCTAGGAATTGTTAGAGAAGATCATATTATTCACTCTTATGCTCCTAAAAATGCAGAAGGCTTTGATCTAATTTTAATTGGGAAGCCTACAGATAATAGTGGATTTGGTGGTGCCAGCTTTGCTTCTTTGGAATTAGAAGAAGAAAAAAAAGAACAAAACAAAGGCGCGGTTCAAGAGCCAAATGCTTTCTTAGAACGACACCTTTTAAAGTCTTCCTATGCCTTATTTAAAAAACTTCAAAAGACCAATCAAATCAATGAGGTTGGCTTCAAAGATCTTGGTGCCGGTGGTGTTGCTTGTGCAAGCGTTGAGCTAGCTGAAACTTCTGGATATGGGTCTGAAGTCTGGATGGATAAAGTTCATATTGGGATGGAAAATTTACACCCCTCTGTTTATTTATGCAGTGAAACGCAAGAGCGCTTTATGTGGGTTTGTTCACCTAAAATAACACCCCTAATTCTTGATCATTATAATCATGAGTTTGACCTCCCTGCTGTAAGTAATGGCGCTAAAGCATCCGTGATTGGTCGCATTAGAAACGATGGACAATATATTGTACATAATGGTGATGAAGAAATTGTTAATGCACGTGCCTCAGAGGTTACAAAAGGCTTTTTATATGATCGTCCATTTAAAGCACAAAAAAAAGAGCTAAAAGAGCCAAGCCTTCCTGAATTAGATAATTATAATTCTATTTTACTTGATTTGTTGTCCCATGAGAATATATCAAGTAGAGAGCCCATCTTTGAACAATATGATAAGCAAGTTCAAGGTCGAGTTAAGCTAGAAACTGGCTCTGCAGACGCTGGTGTTCTCGCGCCATTTAATTCTAAAGATTATCCAGAAGAAATTAGAAATACTGGCATTGCGCTATCGACAGATCATAATCCTCTTTACGGACTTATTGATCCTTATTGGTGCGGTGTTAATGCGACCGTAGAAGCCATGAGAAATATAGCTGCTGTTGGCGCAACACCTCATGCTTTATCTGACTGCCTTTGTTTTGGCAATCCAGAAAACCCTTCGCAAATGAGTGAGTTTGTTGAAAGTGTACGTGGCGTTAAGGATGCTTGTAATACAATTACTCTGAAACATAGCCCATCTGACCCAACACCTATTATTGCGGGCAATGTGAGCTTTTACAATGAATCTAAAAATGGCGCTATTCCACCAAGCCCGATAATTAGTTGTTTAGGCCTTTTGAAAGATGTCAACAAAGCAATTACCATGGGTTTTCAAAAAACAAACTCATTAATTATTATGGTGGGTGAACGAAAAGATGAATGTGGTGGCTCAGCTTATTACAATCTTTATAACAAGTTAGGTAAAAATATACCTAAGCCAAATTTAGATGATGTCAAAAGGCAAATTTTTGCTTTAACTGATTCTATTGATAAAGAGCTTGTTTTATCTTGCCATGATATTTCAGATGGGGGGGTAGCTTTAGCCCTTACTGAAATGACATTCGAAAACAACATTGGATGTGAGGTTGAAATAAGCAGTAAACTTTCAGACGATAAAACATTATTCTCAGAAACTGGCGGCTTCATCTTGGAGGTTTCAACAGATAGTTTTAAAAAATTACATGAAATATTTTCTAATTTAAATGTAGATATATTCAAAATTGGAAACACCGTTGGAAGTAAAATTAAAATAAATTCTATCGTAAATATTTCTGTTAAAGAGGCAAAAGATAGGTGGCTTAATGGCCTTAGAAATAAATTATAATGAAAAAAATTGATTATAAATCTGCTGGCGTAAATATTAATGCAGGGAATGAAGCTGTTGAACTTATCAAAGATGGGGTTGCTTCAACCTTTACCTCTAATGTACTTACTGGGCTAGGTTCTTTTGGTTCTCTTTATGATTTAAAGCCTCTTTTAAATGAATATGATAACCCTGTGATGGTTCAAAGCATTGATGGCGTTGGGACTAAAACAATTATCGCAAGAAAAATGAATAAGTTTGACACTATTGGAATCGACCTATTAAGTGCTGCAGCAAATGATATATTAGTTATGGGGGCAAAGCCACTTACTTTTTTAGATTATATTGCAAATGATAAATTGAAACCTGAGATTATTAAAGAAATAGTCTCTGGCATGGTAAAGGCCTGTCGAGAAACAGGTGTGTCTCTCGTTGGAGGGGAAACTGCAGAAATGCCTGATACTTATTTGCCAGGAGAGCATGACTTAGTTGGAATAATAACGGGAATAGTAGAAAAAGATAAAATTATTACAGGTGAAAAGATTGAACCTGGAGATGTTTTATTAGGAATCCCTTCAAATGGTTTACATACGAACGGATATTCCTTCGCAAGAAAATTGTTTTTTGACATTGGCGACTTTGATGTTAATGACCACCCAGAAGAATTGCAAGAATCGGTTGGTAATACATTACTCAAACCACACATTAATTATACAAGACATGTACTAGAGACTCTGGATGCAGGTATTGATCTAAAAGGCATTGTCCATATTACTGGAGGTGGTCTATTGGAAAATATTCCAAGGGTCTTGCCAAAAGGTCTTGGGGTTGAAATTGATAAAGATTCCTGGCCTTCATTGTCGGTTTTTGATTTAATGCAATCAATTGGCGGTGTTGAAGAAACCGAAATGTTTCGTTCTTTTAATATGGGCATTGGAATGGTTTTTATTACAAGGCCTGATGATGTAAGTAAAATTGAAAGCACCCTTAAGGCTTTATCTCCAATATTTTTAATGGGGTCCGTTATAAGTGGAAATCAAAATGTCATCATCAAATAAAATTGCCATTATTCAATTCCCCGGTTCAAACACAGAGCGAGAAACTTTTATGGCATGCCATCGAGTTGGCCTCCTGCCTGTTGAGTTTTTATGGAATCAACCACTTGAAGAGCTGTCAAATTTTGATGGATATATAATTGTAGGGGGGTTTTCATACGAAGATCGGTCGCGAGCAGGAGTTATTGCGGCATTAGATCCTATTATAAAACAAATAAAAGTTGAAGCTAAATCTGGGAAACCGGTTCTTGGTATTTGTAATGGCGCTCAGATTCTCGTTGAAAGTGGAATGGTCCCGGGCTTAGAAAATGGTCGTGTTGGAGTTGCCCTTACAGACAATAAAAGAATTAAAAAAAACCATGTTATAGGTGTTGGTTATTATAATACATGGGCATACCTAACAGTTTCTGTCCCCACTGATAGATGCGCTTTCACAAGAAAGCTTAAACCAGAAGAAAGTATTAACATACCACTTGCACATGGTGAAGGTCGTTTTATTGTTCCAGATGAGTTATTAGAAAAAATGATCAAAAATAAACAGACTGTATATCGCTATTGCGATGAGGGCGGAAACATTATTGATGAATTCCCAACAAATCCAAATGGCTCTACATACAACATAGCTGCGGTTTGTAATCCAGCTGGAAACGTAATGGCTATGATGCCCCACCCAGAGAGGACTAGCAATGGGGATGTGGTTTTTTCATCTATGAAAGATTTTATTGATAACAATAATCCAATTAGTTCTTATACCCTAAAACATGACTTCCCTAATGATAAAATTGACCATTACACTTCTGCTAAGAAATCTCAACAATGGATTATTGATATGATAATTACAGACAATGATGCAGTATCTGTCAATAACGCCCTTGTTAGTTTAGGCCATGATGTCACGTTAACAAGACAAACTCATTGGGAAATTGAGAGCAGCAACAATTCAGGCTCTGTAATGAACAAAATAGAGGAGACTGGTGAGCTATACAATTCTAACAAAGAGTTTATTTCCAAGGTTATAAAAAAAGAAAAGACAAAATCTTTTCTTATTCGACAAAAAGATGATATACTGGGTAGATCAAAACTACAGTCTCTTAAAGAAAAATTTGAAATTGAAGAAATTTCTAATATAAAACGTGGAGTAATCTGGAATCTGACTATAAACAGCGGTAATTTTGAAAGTATTATAAATCAAATTTTAGAGACTCACATCCTTTACAACCCATTAACCTATGAATGCTATGAAATCAGTTGAAAAATATAAAGACCGAATTAAGGCGGAACTAAATAATACCTTAACAGAAACAAATCTAGAAAGTGGAAATAAGCGTACAGGTAAAGTGCGAGACCAATATGACCTCGGTGATAAAATAATTCTAATTACTACAGACAGGCAAAGCGCTTTTGATAGAGTTTTGGCTTCAATCCCTTTCAAAGGACAAGTCTTAAACCTTACAAGCGCATGGTGGTTTGAAAAAACAAAAGAGATAATTGCTAATCAGGTTATTAATATACCAGACCCTAACTTAACGCTTGCAAAAAAATGTGATGTATTCCCCATAGAGTTTGTGGTCCGCGGATATATAACCGGTAGCACTAGCACTTCTCTTTGGACTGTGTATAACAATGGTGATAGAGAATATTGTGGTAATTTTTTACCAGAGGGGTTGGTAAAAAACCAAAAGCTAGATAAAAATATGTTAACCCCCACAACAAAAGAAGTAGACCACGATCGACCTATTGCTCCAAACGAAATTGTAAGCGAAGCCTGGATGACACAGGAAGATTGGGATTATTGTAGTAAAAAAGCACTAGAGCTTTTTGAATTTGGGCAAAAGAAAGCTGCAGAAAACGGCATGATCTTAGTTGACACAAAATATGAAATGGGAAAAGATGAAGATGGTAATATTGTCTTGATTGATGAGATTCATACACCAGATTCAAGCCGGTATTGGATTGCGGAAACATATGATGAGCGAATGGAGGCAAAACAGGAACCTCAAAATATTGATAAGGAATTTTTAAGACTCTGGTTTGTAGATAATTGTGATCCATATAATGATGAAACACTGCCTGAAGCGCCTGAAGAGTTAATTGTTGAGCTCTCTAGTAGATATATTTATTTGTATGAGACAATTACAGGTCAAATATTTCCATTTCCAGAGACCGGAAAATCAGTAAAAGAAAGAATAAACGAAAACTTAAGGAATGTTTTATGAAAACTGTTATTATAATGGGCTCAACATCAGATGAGCCACACGCAAAAAAAATAACCGATAAACTTGATGAGTATAATATTGATTGGGAACAGCATGCTGCATCCGCTCACAAGCAACCTTTGAAGGTTTTAGAAATCTTAAAAGCAAATGAAGACTCTAAGGATATTATTTATATCACAATCGCTGGAAGATCAAATGCTTTATCTGGATTTGTAGCTGCAAATTCAAATTTCCCAACACTTGGCTGTCCTCCTTTTTCAGATAAGGCAGATATGCTTGTCAACATTCATTCGACCTTGCAAATGCCAAGCAGTACCCCAGTCCTTACTGTTGTTGATCCTGGGAATTGTGCTTTAGCCGTAAAAAGAATTTTTGGTGTCTAATCATCAAATAAATTCAATTTCTCCCCTTGATGGTCGCTATGGGAATAGCCTGGGAGAGCTATCTTCATATTTTTCTGAAAAAGCACTTATGAGATATCGTCTGCTGATTGAAGTAGAGTACATTATTATGCTTAGTAAAGAAAAAAAGATAAAAGAGTTCGCTCCTTTATCTAAAAATCAAAAATATAATTTAAGAAAATTATATAAAAACTTTACGGATATAGATGCAAAAAAAATTAAAAAGATAGAGACAGAAACAAAGCATGATGTAAAATCAGTTGAGTATTTTTTACAAAGCAATCTGCCAAAAAAACATCACCCTTGGGTACACTTTGCGCTTACATCAGAAGACGTAAACAATCTGTCGTACTCTCTGATGTGGAAAGAGGCAATTGTAGACGTTTATCTTCCCTCTCTACTCCTAGTTCAAAAAAATATTAAAAGCTTAGCGAAGAAAAATAAGAATACTTCGATGCTTTCTCTCACGCATGGACAACCAGCAACACCTACTACTTTTGGAAAAGAACTTGCTGTCTTTGCTGCGCGATTAGGTAGGCAGGTTGATCAAATAAAAACTCACAAACTTTTAGGTAAGTTTGGCGGAGCAACAGGAACATGGTCTGCTCATGTGGCTGTTTACCCAAATGTTAACTGGATAAAGTTTGCCACAAAGTTCATTAAGGCTATCGGCTTAAGCCCAAATATGATAACAACTCAAATAGAGCCACACGATTCTATTTCTGAAAGCTATCATCAAATTATAAGAGTTAATTCGATATTGACAGATCTCTGTCGTGATATGTGGTCTTATATATCTCGAAATATTTTAATACAAAAGAAGGTTAAAGGCGAAGTTGGTTCTTCAACCATGCCTCATAAAATTAATCCAATCCAGTTTGAAAATGCCGAAGGGAACATGGGTCTTTCTAATTCAATATTAATCCACTTATCTACTAAGCTACCTATTTCTAGAATGCAGAGAGATTTAACTGACTCTACTACATTACGAAACCAAGGGGTGGCTTTAGGACACTCTTATTTAGCTTTAATTAATATTTTAAATGGATTAAATAGAGTTGTAGTAGACAAAGTAAAAAGTAAATCTGAACTAAATGAACATTGGGAAGTTCTTGCTGAAGCCGTACAAACTATTTTGCGAAAGAGCGGGAACCCAGATGCTTATGAAAAGTTGAAACTTCTTACTCGTGGTAAAAAAATTGATAAAGATACTATATCAAAATTTGTATCAGGTCTTAAAATTTCTACAGCAGATAAAGAGGCTCTTTTGTCACTTGAGCCTGAAACCTATGTGGGCTTAGCTCCAAAATTAGTAGAGATGATATAATGTGCGGAATTATTGGCTTATTTAATAAAAACAAAAACGTTGCAAACGAAATATATGATTCATTAATTCAAGTACAACACAGAGGGCAAGATGCTGCTGGAATTTGTACATGGGATTCATCAAAAATGTTTACTCAGAAACAGCTAGGCCTCGTAACTGAAGTTTTCAAACCAAATGATTTATTAAAGCTAGAAGGTAATATTGGAATTGGCCATGTGAGATATCCTACGGCTGGATGTGATGATGCCAGCGAAGCCCAGCCCTTTTATTCAAGTAATCCAATTAAAATTTCATTAGCGCACAATGGAACTCTTACTAATAGTGATGAAATTAAAGAAGCTTTACACAAATCTAATTTCTGTCAATTTAATACCGAGTCAGACTCTGAAGTGTTGTTGAATCTTTTTGCTCATGAACTATATAAAACTAAATTTAATAAACTTTCATCAGATATAGTGTTTAAAGCATTAAAAAATGTTTATAAAAAAAGCTCAGGAGGGTATGCAGTAATAATGCTTGTTGCAGGTATCGGTATTCTTGCTTTCAGGGATCCACGAGGAATCAGACCATTAATATTAGGCAAAAAAAATAGCGCATATATGGTGGCTTCTGAAAGTAGCGCTATTAATGCAATGGGGTACGAAATAATAAGAGATATTGAACCAGGCGAAGCTATAATTATAACTGAAAAAGGTAAGCTTATAAATTATAAGTATAAAATTAATAAAATACACAGTCCATGTCTTTTTGAGTTTGTTTATTTTTCGCGCCCTGATTCTACTATTGATTCTATATCGGTTCACAAAGCACGATTAAGAATGGGAGATTATCTAGGACAAAAAATATTAGATGAATATAATAATCTTAATATAGATGTTGTTATCCCCGTACCTGATACAAGCAGAACATCCGCAATGCAAGTGGCTTATAAGCTTGGAATAAAATATCGAGAAGGATTTATGAAAAACCGATACATTGGTAGAACTTTCATAATGCCTGGTCAAGCAAAACGAAAACGTTCTGTAGCTCAAAAATTAAGCCCTATTGAAATAGAGTTTAAAAATAAAAACGTCTTGCTTGTTGATGATTCAATTGTGAGGGGTCATACTTCAAAGAAAATCATTCAAATGGTTAGAAATAATGGCGCGAAGAAAGTCTTTTTTGCATCAGCTTCTCCGCCTATAAAATATCAGAATGTATATGGCATTGATATGCCAGCAAGATCAGAGCTCATAGCAAATAAAAGAACAATAGATCAAATTAAAACTTTTATTGGTGCAGATGCTTTGATTTATCAGAATCTAAAAGATCTAAAACTTGCTGCGCAAATTGGCAACCCAAAAATTGAACGCTTTGAAGATTCTGTGTTTACAGGTAAATATTGTGCTGGAAAAATAACAAACAAGTTTTTAAAAAAACTTGAATCTCGACGATCAGATATCGTGAGATAGTATTTATTAAAGTCGTAAAATGGCAAAGAAGATTATGATAATTGGATCTGGGGCTCGGGAACATGCCATTGTCAGAGCCCTTTATAGATCTAATCACACAAAAAAAACTTATTGTGTTGCCTCTAATTTTAATCCAGGAATATCTCAATTAATTGATGAGCTAATTGTTTTAGACATTAACAACCCTGATATAATAGTAGACTATGCAAAAGAAAAATGCATTTCTTTATGCATAATTGGACCAGAGAACCCGCTATCAAATGGTGTTGCAGATGCTCTTTCGAATGAAGGGATAAAAGTTGTTGGACCTAAAAAAGAGCTCGCGATGCTTGAGACCTCAAAGGCTTTTACAAGAGATCTTCAAAATGAGTATAACATCCCTGGCGGCCCTATTTATTCACGATTTAAAAGCTTAGATGGGGTTCATGATTTTTTAAAAAAGTTAGGTGAAAATTATGTAGTTAAATATGATGGCCTTGCTGGCGGGAAAGGAGTAAAGGTTAGCGGAGATCATTTGTCTTCACACGATGAAGCCATTGAATATTGTCGCTCTCTAATAGAACAAAATAACGAATTTGTTATTGAAGAAAAATTTATTGGAGAAGAGTTTTCACTTATGAGCTTTTGCGATGGAACCACTTTAAAACATATGCCTGCTATTCAAGATCATAAGCGTGCTTATGAGGGAGACACGGGCCCAAACACTGGAGGTATGGGTACTTACTCTGATATAAATCACTCTCTTCCTTTTTTGCAAAAAGAAGATATTGAACAAGCAAAAAATATTAACATAGCAACTTCAACAGCCATTAAAAATAAATGCGGAGAGGGCTTTAAGGGTATTTTATACGGTGGTTTTATGGCTACTAAAAATGGTGTTAAGCTAATTGAATACAATGCTCGCTTTGGTGACCCTGAGGCAATGAATGTGTTGTCGTTATTAGAAACTGATTTTATTGATATATGTATAGCCATAGCAGATGAAACTTTAAAAGATGTAGATGTAAGTTTTGAAAAGAAAGCCACTGTTTGTAAATATGCAGTGCCCGAAGGTTATCCTGATAACCCAATAAAAGGTCAAAAGATTGATGTGTCTAATGTTAAAAAGCACGATAATTTATTTTTTGCTTCTGTTGATTATAAAAATGAATCTTTGGTAGAAGCGGGCAGTCGAACCGTAGCCGTTGTAGGAATAGCAGATTCTATTAGTAAAGCTGAAATTATAGCTGAAAATGAGATATCAAGAGTTGTGGGACCTCTTTTTCATCGTTCGGATATAGGTAAAAAAGAGATGGTCCAAAAAAGAGTTAACCACATGAAGTCCCTAAAATGATCAAACTAGGCGTACTAGGCTCAACCAAGGGCACTGATTTAGAAAAAATTATAGAAACGGAAAAATTAGGCCAGCTTAATGCAACTATTTCTGTTGTTATTTCAAATCATAAAAATGCCTATATACTTGAAAGAGCAAAAAAATACAATATCCCCAGTGTTTATATTTCACATAAAAATAAGACAAGAAATGCCTTTGATAGTGAGGTTTCTAATGTTCTAGATAAGTATCAGATTGATTTAATTTTATTA
>MDTG01036622.1_pt1 | contig 19041 bp, 20 predicted proteins | sample 811421 | NCBI WGS metagenome assembly MDTG01 (sample SAMN05326645, study PRJNA326480) | marine metagenome | isolation source: seawater | place: Pacific Ocean: South East | collected 2011
AAGAAAGAAAATAGAATTAATGAGGTCAAAAAATCTGATGGCTTTCCTGTTTATGAAGGCGAAACCAGCATTCAATTTACTGTGAATAGAGAAGATGCAGGATGTGGGACTGGAAAAGCACAAACAACTCAAATTCAATGTGATGGTAAAGGCAACAGGAGTAGACAAGAACTTCATTTAGGTAACATGAAATTGAAAAATAAAGAGTATATTTATGAGTATGCGGTTTATTTTGATGAAACCTATGAACCTCTAGAAAAAGGTGCTGTGGTTATAATTGGACAAATGCATACTGATAATAAAGCAAAGGGTTGTCACAGCTGTTGTCATTTTTGGTTCCAAGATTTTAAGTATAAAGGAGAGCACGTTTATAGTTGGGCAAGTAAAGCAGCTTATTCATCTGAACCGGTTGTAATTGGAAAAATTGACGATTTAAAAGGAAAATGGACACATCTTAAATTTCATGTTTTATGGAAGTTAGATGAAACTGGAAGGTTTAAAATTTTCAAAAATAATGAGGTAATTGCAGATTTAAAAAATATAAAAACTCTCGCTGACACTTGTACCGGGGGTTATATGAAGATGGGTATTTATAGACATAGAACAATTGGTTATTGGAACTCAGATTGGGAAAGCTTGAAAGATCAAACAGTTTATCTAGATAGTATAGTTTTAAGGAAACCAAAAAAAGACGAGAAATTTAAAAAATAAATGAAGAAATTACTAATCACATTTTCATTGTTTTTGTGTTCTTATATTTCATATGCAGAAGATATTAATGTAAAAAAAAAAATAAAATTTCCTAAAGATATTGTTCAAGGATACAAAAATGATATGGGATCTTTGTGGGGGTTAAGCTGTACCTATAAAGCAAGCAATAAATGCATGGCACCATCTTATGCTTATAAAATTGTCAGTAAGAATGATGGATACCCTGTTCGTTTGGGAAAAAAATCTGTTCGTATGGAATTAAGAAAAGGTGATTGTCACCAAAAAAAAAAAGGATCTCATAACGACTGTAAAGCTAATCCCCCAGCAGAGAGACATGAATTTGGAATAGAATTTGATAAATTAACAGGTGTTAAAGGTGAAAGGTGGCATTCACATTCTATGTTCTTGCCATCAGATACTCCAGTAATCAATTCTGAATGGATAACAATGGGTCAATTTCACAATTTAGACTATCACAAACCTCCGGTTAATTTCGATTTAAAAAACAATCATTTTGCATTAGTTACTAGATTTCATTGTATTCATCCAAAAAAATTTAATAAAACTTGTTATTCGAACGAAAATTCTGAAGCAATAAAAAAAATAATAGATTCAAATAAATTATTTGGTCAATGGAATGATTTTATTGTAAACGCAAATTGGACATCCGATATAAAAAATGGTTTTTTTAAATTATGGGTAAATGGAGAACTAGTTTATCATTTTGTTGGTAGAACGGTTGCGCCTGAAGACCAATTGACTGTCCAATTTGGAATTTATAGAGGTAAAGCCAGATCTTCAGGAGATGCTAACCATGTTATATTTTATGATGAAATAAGGACTGCTAAATCTTGTAAAAAAATGAAATTAACTAAACTTGGTTATTCTTGTAATGACTTAGAAAATCAAAAAATAGATAAAATTTACAGACTTCAATGAAAATATTTCCAGCAATAGATATTAAAGATAAAAAGTGTGTAAGATTGGTGAAAGGCGACTTTAATAAAAAAACCGAATATGAACTATCACCAGTTGAACAAGCTAAAAAATATAAAGATCACGGATTTAAAAATCTTCATATTGTTGATTTGGATGGAGCTCTTACTGGCAAAACTATTAATATTGATATTATCGAGGAGATAGTTGGTAAATTTGACCTTAAAATTGAGGTTGGTGGAGGAATACGAAGCTTAGAAAGTATAAAAAAATATAGTGATGCAGGAGCTGAAAAAATAATTCTTGGAAGCGCAGCAATAAAAGACAAAATTTTTTTAAAGCAAGCTTGTCAAACATTTCCAGATAAAATCGCACTCGGTTTAGATGCCAAAGATGAAAATTTATCTGTTTCGGGTTGGAAAGAAAATTCCAATCTGAAGGCTCTAGATTTTTTAAAAGAAGTAAATGATTATGGTGCTACTAGATTAATATACACAGACATTAATAGAGATGGAATGAAAACAAGCCCAAACTTCGAGGAAACTGTAAAAGTTGCAGAAATATCTAATTGCCCAGTTATTGTTTCAGGTGGTGTATCCTCAATAGATGATGTTAAAAAGGCTAAAAATTTAAACAAAAATATTGAAGGTATAATAGTTGGAAAAGCAATATATGATGGTGAGATTGAGTTAGAAGATTTAGTAAAGGAGTTAAATTAATACATGAAGTCATACGATTACATTAGTTTATATTTTATAGTAACTATCTTGTGTGTTGTAGGTGTAAATATTCTTTATAGAATATATTTTTAAAGTATGCTTAAAAATAGAATCATTCCTTGCCTTGATGTAAAAAATGGACGTGTTGTTAAAGGTATAAATTTTATGGATCTCAAGGATGCTGGAGATCCAGTAGAGCAAGCAAAAATTTATAGTGAGGGTGGTGCAGACGAAATTTGTTTTTTAGATATTACAGCGTCAAACGAAAACAGAAACACTATTTATGATGTTGTTGAAAAAACTTCAAAGAAATGTTTTGTACCTTTGACTGTTGGTGGAGGAGTTAAGAGTATAGATGACATTAGCAAATTGCTTAATTGTGGTGCTGACAAAGTTTCTATAAATACAGCAGCAGTTCAAAATCCAAAAGTAGTGGAGCAAAGCTCAAAGAAATTTGGATCGCAATGTATCGTTGTTGCAATAGATGCCAAAAGAAACAGAAAAGGATGGGAAATATTCACCCACGGGGGCAGGAATTCAACTGGTATAAATGCTTTAAAATTCGCAAAAAATATGGAAAAATCTGGTGCTGGGGAACTTTTGGTTACTTCAATGGATCAGGATGGAACACAATCAGGATATGATATTGAACTCATGAATAAAATTTCCTCAAGTGTAAATATTCCCGTGATTGCATCAGGTGGTGTGGGTAAATTGGATCACTTGGTTGAGGGAATAAACTCTGGTGCAAGCGCCGTTCTAGCTGCATCTATATTCCACTACGGTACTTATACTGTTAAAGAAGCAAAGCAATATTTGGCTTCTAAGAATATACCTGTTAGGATTTAATATGTTAAAGATTTTAGAAGATTTAGTAAAACTTGCAAGGGAGAGACAAAATAATCCTGTTGAAGGATCATATACCAATAAATTATTAGAGCACAAAACACTTGCAAAAGAAAAAGTTTTAGAAGAAATAAATGAACTCATCGAGGCAGTAGAACAGGATTCAAATAAAATTCATGAAGCGGCCGATGTCTTTTATCACTTAATAATGTTTCTAGAAGGAAATGGTGTAAAAATTGAGCAAATTATGCAGGAATTATCATTAAGAAAAAAATGATACATACAAAAAATACTTATAAAAACAATAAGTATTCTATGATTTAAATTAAATGTATACTTTTTGGTATGAGCCATAAATTCTATAAGCCAGCAAGATCGAGATTACAAAGAAGTGAATTAGCAGTTCCAGGGTCTTCACCAAAAATGTTTGAGAAAGCATTAAATTCTGCAGCAGATTATGTATTTCTGGATTTAGAAGATGCTGTTTCACCAAACGATAAAATAATTGCTAGAGCAAATATTATAAAAGCTCTTAACGAAATGAATTGGAGAGAAAAAGGTAAGACAATTTCTGTCAGAATAAATAGTTTAGACACACATTATATGTATAGTGATTTGGTAGAATTGGTTGAACAAGCAGGAGAAAACATTGATACAATTTTAGTTCCAAAAGCTGGAACAGAAAGTGACGTCTATATGGTAGATTGTTTGTTAACACAGATAGAAACAAATAAAAAAATCAAAAATAGAATTGGAATTGAATGTTTAATTGAAACTGCTCTTGGTATGTCCAATATTAAAGAAATTGCAAAATCAAGCGAGCGACTTGAGGCATTACATTTTGGTGTTGCAGATTATGCAGCAAGTTTAAGAGCAAGAACAGTCGTTATTGGGGGACTTAATCCAGATTACCCAGGCGATCAATGGCATCATGGATTGTCCGAACTAGTAATGACTTGTAGAGCTTATGGATTAAGAGCAATAGATGGACCATTTGGAGATTTTAATGATCCAGATGCTTATATAGCGGCAGCAAAAAGAGGAGCGGCAATAGGAATTGAGGGCAAATGGGCTATTCATCCATCTCAAATTGAGCTTGCAAATAAAGTATTTTCACCACCGGAGGCAGAAGTTAACAAGGCAAAAAGAATATTAGAGGAGCTTGAAAAAGCAGCCAAGGAAGGTAAAGGTGCTGCACAGTTAGACGGTAGAATGATCGACGCAGCTTCCGCTAGGATGGCAGAAAATATTGTCAACATTGATAAATTAATACATAATAAATAAACATGGATATTCACGAGTACCAAGCAAAAGAAATTCTATCTAGTTTTGGAGTAACAGTTCCTAGAGGTGGAATTGTATATAGTCCAGAAAATGCAGAGAATAAAGCAAGAGAAATAGGTGGGTCTAAATGGGTGGTGAAGGCTCAAATTCACTCTGGCGCAAGAGGTAAGGCAGGAGGAATCATATTATGCAATTCTCCTCTAGAGGTTGCTCAAGCAACTGATAAATTATTGGGAAAAAGATTGGTTACCAACCAAACTGGACCAGAAGGAAAAATTGTTAATAGAATTTACATTGAAGAAGCAACTGATATCGAAAAAGAATTATATCTGGGTTTGGTTTTTGATAGAAGTTCTGAAAGTATAATGGTTGTTGCATCTACTGAAGGTGGAATGAGTGTTGAGGAAATTTCAAAAGAAAAACCAGAGACAATTATAAGATCAAAAATTGAAGTAGCTGTGGGTATTCAAAATTTCCAAGCAAGAGAACTAGCTTTTGGTTTAGGTATCGACCAAGAACTGATTGCAAGAGCATCAGATACAATAATTGGATGTGCTAAAGCTTTTAGTGAACTTGATGCAACTATGGTTGAGGTAAATCCATTAGTCATTTCAAAACAAAAACAAATTTTAGCATTAGATTGTAAAATGAGTTTTGACAATAATGCTATGTTTAGAAGAAATAAAGTTTCAGAACTAAGAGATAAAACTCAAGAAGATGAGAAGGAAGTTTTTGCATCAGATAGAGGTTTGAATTATGTGAGCTTAGAGGGAAATATTGGAAATATTATTAATGGAGCAGGGTTAGCAATGGCTTCAATGGATATGATTAAATTAGCAGGTGGACAACCAGCAAACTTTTTAGATGTTGGAGGAGGTGCAACTCCTGATAAAATTGTAAAAGCATTTCGATTAATTACAATGGACGAGAAGGTCAAGGTAATTTTAGTTAATATATTTGCTGGGATTAATAGATGTGATTGGGTTGCTGAAGGAATTGTTCAAGCATTAGAGAAAATAGAAATTAAAGTTCCATTAGTAATTAGACTAGCAGGGACTAATGTGGAAAAAGGCAATGAAATTTTAAAAAATAGTAATATCAATTACATTGCAGCTGATACTTTAGAGGAAGCCGCAAATAAAGCTGTAAAGGCTCTAAAGGGTTAATATAATGGCTGTTATTATTGATAAAAAATCTAAAATTTTAATACAGGGTTTCACAGGAAAAATGGGATCATTTCATGCAGATGAAATGATTAAGTATGGAACTAATGTTGTTGGAGGAGTTACACCAGGAAAAGGTGGTCAAAAACATTTGGATAGACCTGTTTTCAATACTGTTAAAGATGCAGTGAAACATACTGGAGCTGACTCATCTATTTTATTTGTACCACCTGCGTTTGCTGCGGATTCCGCAATGGAAGCAGCTGATGCTGGCATTAAAACATGCGTTGCGATTGTAGATGGAATTCCCTCACACGATATGATCAGAATTAAAAGATATATGAGAAGATATTCTAGAACACAAAAAATGACTTTGGTTGGACCAAATTGTGCTGGAATAATAAGTCCAGGAAAATGTATGTTAGGAATTATGCCAGGACATATTTATAAAGAAGGCAGAGTTGGAATAATAAGTAGATCAGGCACACTTGGATATGAAGCAGCTCAACAATTAAAAAATCTAAACATAGGTGTATCAACAAGTGTTGGTATTGGTGGCGACCCTATTAATGGTAGTTCATTCAGAGATATAATTGAAAAATTTGAAACTGATGATGAAACTGATGTAATATTAATGATAGGAGAAATAGGTGGTCCACAAGAAGTAGCTGCTGGACAGTTTGCAAAAGAAAATATGAAGAAACCAGTGATAGCTTATATTGCAGGTTTAACTGCTCCTAAAGGAAGAGTTATGGGTCATGCAGGAGCAATAGTTTCAGCTTACGGAGAAAGTGCTATCGAAAAAGTTGAAATTTTAAAAGAATGTGGTGTAACAATTTCTAAAAATCCTTCTGTAATGGGAGATACTGTTAAATCAGTCTTATCTAAAAAATAAAAATGTCTTATGATGAGCAAAATATTTTTGCCAAAATTTTAAGAGGCGAAATACCTTGTAAGAAAATTTATGAAGATGATTTTATTTTGTCATTTCATGATATTAATCCTCAAAAGAAAATTCATGCATTGGTAATACCAAAAGGTAAATATATAGATCTTGATGATTTTAGCCAAAATGCAACAAATGAAGAGATTGCAGGATTGATTAAAGGTATAACTGCAGTTGCAAAAAAATTAGGAATTTCTTCAATACAAGGTGACGGCTATAGAGCTCTAGCAAATATTAGTGATAATGGCGGTCAAGAGGTCCCACATTTGCATTTTCATTTGTTTGGTGGAGAAAAAATTGGCAAAATGGTTTCGTGATAACTAGAGTTGAACGTAAATACTTAGAAATTAAGTCTTTAGATAAGCTAAATAGTGTCAACAAACCTTTTAAAACGTGTGTTATTGAATACTTATCTAAACCGGATTTTCAATTAAATAAATTTTTTTATAAACAGATTGGTAATAAGCACAGATGGATAGACAGACTTAGCTGGGAAGAAAAAAAGTGGATTGAATACACTGAAAACAAAAATGTGAGAACTTATGTTTTGAAAGATAATGAAAATCTTGTAGGCTATTTTGAACTTATAATTAATCATGAGAGAAAAGATTGTGAGGTAGCCTATTTTGGAATTTTAGAAGAATATTTTGGAAAAAAATATGGAGGATACTTGCTTAGCGAGGCTATAAAATTTGGCTTATCAAATAAAGTAGATAGGGTTTGGTTACATACATGCTCATTAGATCATGAGAATGCACTAAAAAATTATCTTAATAGAGGTATGGAAATTTTCAAATCAGAAACAATAAATATGAATATTTAGTTCATATATTTCTTTATATCAAAAATATCTTCATTAATTAATTGATTTCTTTGTAAATTATTCAATTTAGTTTCTACTTTATTTTGATAGATATCTTTTGTGGTCCAACCCTTAATATCTAAAGTTGTTTTATCAAAAAAAATAATTATCTCATTATTATCAAAATTAATTTTAAAATAGAAATTATTTTCTGTTTCATAAAAATTACTAGTCTTATTCATTTGATCTATGATAAATATTTTATCTAGAATTACAATTAAAGGTGTTTTTTCTAGTTTATAAATATTGTGTAGGTTGGTTCTGTTATTATTTACTAGAAGATTTTTACCATTTGACACCATTATCTTTTTATAAAAGTCATTATAGTTACATAATATTTTTTTAGGGTAAGAAACTATACATTTTCCTGTTTCAATTTTATCATCAATTTTTTGATTAAATTCGAACATTAAATTTTCTATATTTTTAAAATTATTTATTATTTCTAATTTTGACGCCGATGCGTTAGAACAAAATAAAAAAAAAAAATAGAATATTATTAATAATCTAATCATTTAAGGACTTCTCTCTTACCAACATGATTAGCCTGACTTACTTCTCCATTTTCTTCCATTTGGTCTATTATTCTTGCCGCTCTATTATATCCAATTTGTAACTTTCTTTGTAAAAAAGATGTTGAGGCCTTTCTTTCCGATTTAATAATCTCCAAAGCATCATTATACAATTCATCTATATCACCTTCGCTCTCAGATTTCTTTCCACTCTCTTTTTCATCTGCAAAATTTAATATCTCATCGATATAATCTGGCTCAGCTTGTGTCCTCAAAAAATTGTTGATTTTTTCGATTTCCTCCTCAGATACAAATGGTGAATGAATTCTAACTATTCTATTAGCAGATGACATAAAAAGCATATCTCCTTTACCAAGTAATTGCTCAGCCCCTTGTTCTCCAAGTATAGTTCGACTGTCTATTTTTGATGTAACTTGAAAAGATATTCTTGTTGGAAAATTAGCTTTAATTGTTCCAGTTATTACATCAACGCTGGGTCTTTGGGTTGCCATAATGATATGAATACCAGCAGCTCTCGCCATTTGTGATAATTTTTGAATATAATTTTCTATCTCTTTTCCTGCAACAAGCATTAAGTCTGACATTTCATCAACTATTACCACAATATAAGGCATAGCAACTTTATGTTTTTCATTATATCCATCTATATTTCTGACACCAACTCTCGTCATTAGTTTGTATCTATTTTCCATTTCTTTAACTACCCATCCTAGAACAGAGGCAGCTTTTTTTGCCTCTGTAATTACAGGACAAAGTAAATGTGGAATACCTTCATAAGTTGATAGTTCTAACATTTTTGGATCGATTAATATAAATTTACATTTTTCAGGAGTGTGTTTGTAAAGTAGTGATAAAATTATAGTGTTAATACAGACTGATTTCCCTGAACCAGTAGTTCCCGCAATAAGCAGGTGAGGCATTACACTTAAATCACCCGTTATAGGTTCCCCTGATATACTTTTTCCTAAAGCAATTGGTAATTTTATATCTTTTTTTAAAAAATTTTTATCAGAAATAATTTCACTCAAGTAAACATTCTCTCTTGAGGACTTTGGAAGCTCAATGCCTATTGTACTTCTCCCTGGAATTGTAGAGATTCTCGCAGATTCGGAACTCGTGTTTCTTGCAATGTCTTCAGATAGATTTATTACTTTAGATACTTTTACACCAGGAGCAGGTTCAAACTCATTTAGCGTTACAACCGGTCCTTTACTAATTTTTTTAATTTTCCCTTCAACTCCAAAGTCTAATAAAATTTTTTCAAGTGAGGCTTCGTCAATTTTATTTACTTCATTTTCAGATCTTTCTTTTTTAGTTGGTTTTTTTAAAAAATTTAATGAAGGTAATTTAAACAATATCTTTTTTTTAGTTTCATCGGTTTTTGTGTTAAATGAAAATTTTTCTTGAATTCTTTTTTCTTCAATGTTTTCATCATCTACTGGATTATAAACTGATTCTTCGAAGTTAGTCTTTTTTTGTTTTTTAAATATTATTTTTTTTATTAAATTAAAAAAGTAATTTAATTTAAAATTAGTGCTAAATATAAATATAAACAAAGTTATTAAAATTAAAAAATAGTAACTAAAATTTTTGTTCAGGTTAACCAAATCGATTATAAAAGTACCTTTAAAAAGGTTACCCAAAAATCCAGAGTTTCCATTAATTGTTAACCAGAATGAAGTTTCTGAATATATAGAAAAAAATAAAGAGCCAAAAAGAGTATAAATTACTATTAAAAAAAAATTTTCGATAAGTACCAAGTAATTTTTTGAAAGAAAAATTTTTAACCCAGTAAAAAAAATCGTAAAAGGTATTAATAATGAAACTAAACCAACGCTTTGAAAAAAAATATCAGAGATATAACTTCCTCTTAAACCTAGATAATTTTTCACTTCAGAATTGTCTGAATTTATGAAATTTGGATCTTCTGGCGAATAGCTCAATAATGAAGTTAATAGCAAAATAGAAGATGCTATAAGGATAATTCCAACAAGCTCAGCAAGCCTATTATAGGTAAATTTGAGTATTTTATTAAAAAAAACTTTCATATCTTTAAAAAATCAGAATTGTCACTTTGTATCATTTAATTAATATTGTTAAAATTAAATATTATGAATATTTGTTTGTTAGGAAAAAATCTAACTAATCTAATTTTAGCACTAGAATTAAGCAATAAAAGCCTTGATGTTGATATCCTTTTTGATCGTGAAAATAAAAATGAAAAAACTCAGAGAACAATTGGTATTTCTAAAAATAATTTTTCTTATCTAAAAAGTATTGAAAAAAATATAAACTATTATTCATGGCCAATTAATAAAATTGAAATATATCAGGATAATATAAGTAGAGAAAAATTAATTGATTTCAATATTAATAAAGAAGTAAATTTTTATTTAGTAAAGTATTTGGATATTCTTAATTATTATGAAAAATCTGCAAAAAAAAATAAAAGAATAAAATTTAGGAAAATTTCTTCATATGAACGTTTTGTTAAAAAAAATGATTACAAAATTTTAATAAATTCTGACACAAAAAACTTTATTTCAAAAAAATATTTTTCAAAAAAGATTGAAAAAGATTATACTAGTAAAGCCTATACTTCTATATTGCATCATCATAAGGTCAAAAATACCACTGCAGTTCAGATATTTACTAAATTTGGACCAATTGCTTATCTTCCTTTGTCTCAAAATAAAACTTCAGTTGTCTTATCAGTTCATGACAAATTTAGATTTAATACAAGTAATATAAATGACTTAATTATTAAATATAATCCTATTTATAAAAAACTCAAAATTAATAAATTAGAAAAATCTAGATTAATTTTTTCTCTTTCTAGAAAATATATTCATAATAATATTTTATGTTTTGGTGATGCACTTCATAGAATTCATCCTTTAGCTGGTCAAGGATTTAATATGACACTAAGGGATATAAAAGAATTATCTAAACTAATAGACCAAAAATTAAGTTTGGGTTTAGATATAGATAGTTTTTTATTAAAAGAATTCGAGGAAAAAGTTAAACATACAAATTACTTTTATAGCAAAGGTATAGATTTAATTCATAATTACTTCATGTTTGACAACAATATGAATAACATACTGTCAAAACCAATATTCAATTTATTAAATAAAAATAAAAATTTTAAAAAGTATGCTTATAGGTTTGCTAATGAAGGAATTTAAGTATTATTGAATAGTTTTGTTACTAAAGTCATCTCGAATATAAGTTTTTAAAATATCTTCTAATTTCTGTGCCCTTTCATCGAGTCCAACAGTTTCTATTAAAATTTGCTTTTCCTCTAGCGTAAAAGGTGAAGCCATAGACAAAGTGTCTATTGTTTTATCAGAACTTTGATTCTCAATATCTTTCCAATTGATAGTATATCCTTGTCTTTTGTATAATGACTTTAGACTATTCAATATAAAGTCCATCTTGGTTGAACTTAATTCCTTACTCTTTGTGTCAAGATCATCTTTATATTCTTCAAAATTTACACTACATTCTCTATAAAGCTTTTCATTTTGGATTTCTTCAATTATTCTAAATCTACAAATACCATTTAAAACTATAAGATATCTTCCATCATCAGTTTCATTAAAACTAACAATTTTTCCTGCGCAGCCAACATCATATAAGTTAGGTTTTTTTAATGCTCCTGTTTTTTTGGGCTGTATCATTCCTATTAATCTACTTTCTCTCATGGTTTCATCTACCATTTGAAGGTATCTTGGTTCAAAGATATTTAATGGTACAGTACTACTTGGAAAAATTATAAAATTAGATAATGGAAATACTGGAATTTTATTGGGTAGGTCTTTTTTTTTCATTTTAAATTTTTAAATTAAGTTTATTAATTTAACAATATATTAAATTTTTTTTATATGTCACAAAAAAATATTAATTTTGATAAAAATAAAATCATTGAGTTATTTAATCAAAAAAAATTTAATAAAATATCAAAAATTTCAAAATCAATACTTAAAGCACATAGTAATGATATTGTTGTTTTAAAGATTATACTATTTAGTGAATACAATTTAAAAAATTATAATGACGCAGAACAGGTTGCGCAAAAAATAATTTATCTGAATGAAAATTCAGAAAATTTATATATTTATGGAAACACACTCAAAGCTCAAAACAAAAATTTTGAAGCAATTGATGCTTTTAAAAAAGCTATTAAATTAAATAGTAAATTTACAGAAGCCCTAAATAATCTTGCAAATACTCAAAAAAAAATTGGGCAATATGAAGAAGCAAAAGATAATTATCTTCTAGCCATAAAAGCTGATAATAAAAATTTTGAGGCATATTTTAATTTTGCAAACATATTGAGATCTGAAAAAAATTATAAAGAAGCTTTAACTAATTATAAGAGAGTAACAGAGATAAATGAGAATTTTGTGGATGCTTACAATAATATGGGTCAAATTTATGCTATTTTGGGTGAAATAAATGAAGCTAAAAAATACTTTAAAATATCTATTAATAAAAACACATTATTCTCAGAGCCATATAAATATTATGTCACCTCTACCAAAATAGAACAAGATGATGAGATCTTCTCGAAATTAAAAGATGTAATTAAAAATGAAAATTTAACGGACCAACAAAAGATCGACTTTTATTATTCCTTAAGCAAATCATATTTTGATTTAAATCAAAACCAAGAAGCATTTGATTATTTACAAAAAGCTAAAAACATTGGTATAGAGAATAGTAATTATTCTTTTAAAAAAGAGAAAAAAAATTTTGATAAAATTCAAAATTATTTTTCAGACAAAGAAACTTTAAAGTCATTTGAAACCAAAAGTTATAATACATATCCTATTTTTATATTAGGAATGCCCAGGTCTGGCTCTAGTTTAATAGAACAAATTATATCTAATCATTCTTCAGTTCATGGAGGTGGTGAATTAACTCTTTTACCACTTGTTATGAGAGATGTTAATTGGGATAATTTTTCAAATTTTGAGCAAGTGATAATTAGTATTAGAGAAAAATATTTGGCAGGTATCAATTCGATTACAAATGAAAAATTCATAACAGATAAAATGCCTGGAAATTTTTTATCAATTGGTTTTATTCTAAACGCGATTCCAGAAGCTAAAATTTTACATACTAAAAGAAATCCTATGGCTGTTTGTTGGTCAAATTTTAAATCTAATTTCTTAAATAATGTAGGCATGGAATATACCTCAAAGCAGGAATATATTGCTGAATATTATGTTTTATATGATCGTTTAATGAAATTTTGGAAGAAAAAATATAAGGAAAGAATAATAGAGATTGATTATGAAGATTTAGTATCTAATCATGAAGCAATAATTAAAATAATATTTAAGAAGTTAGAATTGAAGTGGGAGAACCATTTGTTTGATTTTTATAAAAATAAACGAGCAGTGGAAACGAACTCTTTTTTACAAATAAGAAGTAAAATTTATAAAAACAGCTCAGATGAATGGAGAAAACACGAAAAAAATCTTAAACCAATTATTAATATTTTAAAAAATAATAATATTAGTTTTTAGTATTTTAATTTATCCACACTTTTTAGACATCATAGCCTGTCTAATTGCGTCAAGCTCTCCTCTTACTTGAGCCAACTCTTCTGCTTTTTCAGATCCATCGTCTAACCAAAAAGCTGCTGGCCAAAATAGCAACCATGTAACAGCCTCAGTATTTTTTTGACTTTTATAATGTTGGTCTACTTTAGCTGCTAGAGCTGGCTCTCTTGCCCTAATTATTTCTGACTCTGCAATCAAATCTTCACATGAAAAATTTTTATATTTAGCAGAGGAAACATATGTCTTATTAATTTGGCTAGATTGCTGGGCTCCTGAACAGGCTGACAGAAAAGCAAATATTAATATTAATAGTATAATTCTCATAAATAATAAAATAATTAATTTAAATAAATAATCAACAATTAATTTAATATTGAATAAAATTTAAAAAGCTAATACTTTAATTTGTTTAATTAATATGCGGGCATAGCTCAGTGGTAGAGCGTCTCGTTGCCAACGAGAAGGTCGTGGGTTCAAGTCCCATTGCCCGCTCCAGTAAGGAAAGATATGACAGATTTATCAGAAAAAAAATGTGTACCTTGTGAAGGAAATATTCCTCCTTTTAAAATAAATGAAATTCATAATTATTTAAAAAAAGTCGATGGTTGGGAAGTCAAAACAGATGAATTGGATGGGCATTATTTGACAAAACAATTTAAGTTCGAAAATTTTATTAAAAGCCAAGATTTTGTAAATAAAGTAGGCCTTGTTGCAGAAACTGAAGGACATCATCCTGATATTTTTTATGGCTGGGGATATGCTAGAATAAAAATATTTACTCATGCTATTAAGGGTTTGGCTGAAAGTGATTTTATTTTAGCGGCAAAAATTGATAAAATTGATTAGTGTTTAAAGTGTCTAGTTTTTGAAAATACTAAGATTGTATTAGTTTTATTAGCAAACTTAATAATTTCTTTATCTCGAATAGAGCCAGAAGGTTGAACTACTGCCGAAACACCAGCTTGGACTAGTTTTTCAATTCCATCAACAAATGGGAAAAAAGCATCGGAAGCTGCTAAAATATCTTTATTGTTCATATTTTTTTGAAAATTATTCATTTTTTTAATAGCAATCTCACAACTATCTAGTCTACTAGGTTGTCCTGCCCCAATTCCCACCGTCCTTGTTCCAGCTGTTAACACAATTGCATTTGATTTAACTTCTCTAGCAACATTAAAAGCAAAGAGTAAATCTTTTAACATTTTTAAATTAGGTTTTCTTTTAGAGACAACTTTAAAATCAGAACTTTTAAATATTTTATTATCTAAATCTTGCATTAAAATTTTTCCTTTATCAGAATAAAAATTAATTAAATTTTTGTATTCAAGTTTTGAGGAGTCTATTACTCTTAAATTTCTCTTTTTTTTAAGCAAAGTTAAAGCTTTTTTTTCAAATCCTTTAGCAATTATAACTTCGAAAAAAATTTTACTTAATTGTCTGGCTAATTTTTCACTTAACTTGAAATTGAAAGAAACAATACCACCATAAGCACTTAAGGGATCACTTTGTAACGCTTCTTTAAAACTTTTTATTTTATTTTTATTTATTGAAACTCCACATGGATTAGAATGCTTAATTATTACAGTCCCAGAATTTTTATTCAATGTTTTAGATATATTTAATGCTGCAAAAATGTCATTATAGTTATTATAACTCAATTTTTTTCCATTTAACTGTTTTATTCCAAGACCATTGTTTGAAGTATATACGGCCCCTATTTGATGAGGATTTTCACCGTATCTTAATACTTCATGAATATCAGCTGCAATTACCTTTTTAGATGGAAAAACATTTCCAGATAAACTACTAAAATATGAAGCTATATGTGAATCATAATAAGCAGTTTCAATAAAAGCTTCCTCAGACATTTTTTTTCTAAAATTTAATGTTGTAGATCCATTTTGATTATTTAATTCATCTAATAAAAGATTGTACTGATCTATATTTGTAATAACTGCTACATGTTCATAATTTTTTGCAGCACCTCTAACAATAGCAGGTCCACCTATATCTATATTTTCAATAATTTTTTTATGGTTATTGGTCTCAATTAATGATTTCTTAAATGGGTAGAAATTTACAATAACTAAATCTATATTTTTGTAACAATTAGATTTCATTTGTTTTTGATGCTTTTTATTATTTCGAATATTCAATATTCCTGCGTGTATTTTTGGATGAAGTGTTTTTACTCGTCCATCTAAAATCTCTTTAAAATCTGTGTAAGAAGATATTTCTTTACAATCATAACCCAATTTTTTGATGTATTTAAATGTTCCACCAGAACTAAGTATATTAATTTTAAATTTTTTAAGAGATTTTAAAACTAAATCTAATTTTTTTTTATCTGAAACTGAGATTAGTGCATGTTTTATTTTACTCATGATATCTTAATTAATTCCCATTTAATTATCTGTTCCTCTTCAGTCGTTATACCTGATAAATTTATATTCAAATTTTCTTGATATCTATTTTTATTACCGAAAAATAAACCACTTTCAATATCAATTAAGCCATCTGATGAATTGAATTTCCAACCAGAATGCTCAAGTTCTATTAACACAGTATTATTATCATAAGTTTTTGTAATTTTTGCGTTTGGCATGAAATGAAATCTAATATTAAAATTACTTTTTTTAAAATTATTTTTTTTTTTGAGAATATCTTTGCCTTTTAAAACCAAATTTTTTGTATCATAGTTAAGCTTTCTACAATGAATTACCCCATAATTTTTTACATATCCATCATGAGATGATGATATTGCCCAAATATTTTTGTCATTTTCTATTTCCTTTTCAAAAACTTTTACACCTTTTTCTAATAAACTTTTTTTATTTTTAGCTATATTAAAACTACAAATCGATTTGTTATCTAAAATTAATGTGGAGTGCACTGCTGATGATTTTGATAAAACATTTAATTTCTTTTTGTAGTTTTGAAAATAACCTGAATTACATATTATTTTCTCATTTTTATAAAAAAACTCAAATGATAAAGTACCTGATTGATAATTATCAGAAAATTTTTTTATAGGTGATGGGCCAATATCCATACATATCATAGAGTTTTTATCTTTCAGAAAAGCATACCCACCACTCTCAACCTGGGTATTTAAAAACTTATATTTATGCCTAGACAAATATTTCTTAAAATCATTTTGATCGGAAATATGATTTCCATTAAATAAGAGACTTTGGTTACTTGACGATAATAAATCAAACGATTTTCCAAGATAAAAAATAATTTCATCAAGATAATCAGGAATATTACTTAGCGACTCTTTCAAAAGTTCTCTTATTAAAACAAAATATTTTAAATAAAATACAAGCTGTCTTATACTTCTCGATCTTGGAAAATATGAATTATCAAAAGAAGAAGAAATAATTTTCTTTAAAAGTTTTAGACCAAAATTTAAAAATCGTTCATTTTTGTAGGATATTCCTGACAAAATAATTGCCGTACATCCTAATAATTTGTCATCTACACTATTTGAACGTTCTATTTCTAATAACAAATGGTTAATTTGTTTATTAATAATATTATCAATTTTATTTTTGTATTTTCTATTAGCATCTTCATAAGTTAATATAGAATTTGATATCCAAGCGATTACTCTTTTAGACAAGATATCTATTTTCCAAGTTTCATTCTTATATTTTTGATTTCTATCTATCCATTTTTCAATGATTGACTGTGTGAGCTTTGAGGAACTTTTTAAATCAATGCTAAATAACCAAAAAAAATTTTGAAGCTTAATAAAGTTTACATTTGAAGCACCTCTTTTATTCCAAATAGTTTCAATATCAAAATCTTCTATATTTTGTTTTTTCTTATCGTATTTAATCAAACAGCTTAAAATACTTAAAGTTGGTTTATAAATTAATGATTTACTCTCGACAATAGAGATCTTTTTGTCATAGATAGATGAATTTAAATATACTTCTCTCAAATACCTAAAAAATGAAAAATAAATATTATTTATTTCTGCAAATAACTTATTTAGTAGCATCTTAAAAAGATCTAAGAGTATCTATATTTTTTTTAACATCTCCTTTATTCTCTTTGAATATTGTTGTACCTGATACTAAAATGTTTGCACCTGCATTAATCACACTCGTAGAGTTTGAAAAATTAATTCCTCCATCAACTTCAATATCAAATTTAAGGTTTTGATTAACCTTTATTTTATGAAGCTCTTCAATCTTATGTATAACTTCCGGGATAAATTTTTGACCACCAAAACCTGGATATACACTCATTACAAGAACTAATTCAATATCTTTTAACCAATCCTTAATAATTTCTATTTTAGTATTTGGGTTAAGTGATACTCCAACTTTTTTCTTGTATTTTTTTATTAAGTTTATTGAAGCTTCTAAATTCTCAGTGGCTTCAGGGTGTATTGTAATTATATCTGCTCCTGCTTTTGCATAATCTTCAATATATTTGTGAACAGGAGAAATCATTAGATGAACATCAAACGGGATTTTGGTATGTTCTCTCAAACTCTTTATAACTGGTGGACCAATAGTTAGATTAGGAACAAAATGCCCATCCATTACATCGACGTGTATTAGATCGGCACCACCTTCTTCAAGTCGTTTTATTTCATTTCCTAACTGACTAAAATCGGCAGATAAAATTGATGGTGAAATTTGTATTTTTTTCATTATTGATAACAATTAGTACTATCAATTTTTGTTTTTTATTTGAATTAATTTTTACCAAAAATTTGGTAAATTTGTATGGCTATTTCACTTTCAAGAGGAAATGATAGCATTCCCATTACTGAATATCCTAATAAATAAGGCATCAAGTAAAATCTAAACATATAAAAAAACCATGCTACGTAAAGTGGAACTAAAGGTCTGACAATAAAAGAGGGAGTTATAGGATTAAAAACCCTAATTAAGGGATCTGTAAATTTTACAAAAACCCTCATAAAAAAGAAGCCCGAATCTTCTCTTTGAAAAATATTCATGGCAACCCGACCAATTAAAGTCCACATTATAACACCAAAAATATAATCAATTATATAAACTAAAGGGTGAAAATTAGCTGACACTTTTTTCCTTAATCTGAATTATAGAAAGGGGCGATTTCTCGCCCCTTAAATCTAATTTACTTAATTATGAAGTACCGTCTTACCACTTGGAATACGAACTTCATCAACCATTTTTTGCGTTGCTGCATCAGGCTCTTTAGTCATTAAGCTGACAACGACCATTGAAACTAAGCTGACCAATGATCCAACAATACCAAATGTTAATTGAGTTATACCCCAGAAACCAGATCCTCCATTTCGTACCCAAATTAAATAAGCAGTACCTGAAATAAGACCTAGCAACATTCCAGCGACAGCACCTTGTGCATTAGCTCTCTTCCACCATACACCAAGTACAAGTGGGAAGAACAATCCTGACATCGCAAAGTCAAAAGCCCAAATTACTGAACCTAATATACCTTGT
>MDTG01083907.1_pt1 | contig 19040 bp, 18 predicted proteins | sample 811421 | NCBI WGS metagenome assembly MDTG01 (sample SAMN05326645, study PRJNA326480) | marine metagenome | isolation source: seawater | place: Pacific Ocean: South East | collected 2011
AATTTTTCTTTAGAAAAACAATTTCAATTTTTAAATTTACTTGGAAAAAAAAAGCGCGAGCGGGTGAGTGCTCGGGGTGAAGAACTTAAAAAACCCGCAGGTGAGGCGAGACGGGGACCCGAGGGAGAAGCATGAGGAGCATTTAAAGAAATGTATCTCCAGAGTGGAGACAAAAAGAAGGGAAACTCCGGGGCAAAAGCGAGAAAATGGAGAGAAAATGGAGAGAGAAACTAGAGAGAATGCAAGAGAGAATCAAGTAAACCGTATAAAACTTATCGTGATGTCAAAATGAGAAAGAAGGATTAGAAACAAGAAATACAAAATGGACAATTGATGCGATAGACATGGAGATAAGTTACAAAGAGTGATAAAAGTGAGGTAGAAACCACCTTATTACCTCTACTACGTCGAATAGGAAACGTGAAACCCTATATACTATAGAGTCGTTTTTCTCATTTGTGAAAAATCGTATTTTTTGAATAAACTTGTCTTGATGTCAAAACAGAAAAGTCATAAAAAATCAAGAAAATACAAAATGAACAATTGATGCAATAAACATGGAGACAAGTTATGAACATAAAAAAGTTTATTAATAGGAATACATAGAGAAACTAAGTAAATGATTAGCAATCGTTATCTTCAACTTCTGTATCATCATCGCAATCAGGGGGTTCATAATCGGGGTCAGCTTGATGCATTGAAATGAATTCTTGAGATAGGAATGATACAGAACCATCCTCTTCAACATTAGCCCATGGTTTGTTATCGGGACCGATCAACTGATCAGTAGATTTATCCATCAAATATTCAACACCTTCATGAACATATTTAGAATAATCGTGATCATCGGGTTCTAGGTCATCAGGATAAACATCTTGAGTAGCATCAGGGTCTTGGGTATCCGCGGTATTATCGGCAGGAGTATCGGCAGGAGTATAGGCAGAAGTATCGGCAGGAGTGTCGGCAGGAGTATCGGCAGAAGTATCAGAAGGGGTGTCTTGAGCTTCAGCAATCTTTTTGAGGATATTTTCAAGTTTCATGCGACCAGCTTTCTTCCCAAAGAGTTTGAAATAGGTTTCTCGGGCGGCGACGATATCAGAGTCTTGAGAAGACTTCTTAGGAGAAGACTTCTTAGGAGAAGACTTCTTAGGAGAAGACTTCTTAGGAGAAGACTCCTTGGGAGAATCAGTCGAGAGTTCTTTCAATTTCATCTTGATCTTGTATTGTAAACCGGTAACCTTGCAACTCTTATGAAGAGACTTCATATTCCACAAATGATTATTGTGTGTATAAAACTCTTTCAAAGATGTAAAGTCCTCATCAGAGAGTTCTTTGGGATTTTTGTCAATGATAAGTTGCAAAGAATCAGAAACAACAGGAGAAGAAGACTCAGAAGAAGACTCAGAAGAAGACTCAGAAGTGGACAAAGAAGTGGACACAGAAGTGGACACAGAAGAAGACTCAGAAGTGGGGAGATTCTGAGCGGCGATGCCATGAGGGTGAGGAGGGGGCAAAGCCGAATAATCAACAGGTGAGTCGCGCGATTCAAAGGAAAGAAGAGCATCATTCAAATATTGATGGAAATCAATATCAGGAGACTTGCTCATAGTGATATAAAGTGTCCACAAATGATACTGAAACTTATCTTGAGAAGAGAGAGAAGACAAGTCAGAAGAATCAATAGAGTGAAATTGTTCATGAGTCATGACAGTATGTGTAGAAGACATATTGACAAGAGTGTAAAAGAGAGTGAGTAAGTGAGAGAGTGAGAGAGTGTGAGAGTAAGAGAAAGTAGTGAAGTGTAAAATGTAGTGTATGAAAAGAGAAAAAAGGGGAATCGTCAAATTTAAGAGAAAGGGAATGACGAAACGGAATGACGAAAGGGCAAAGCGAGAAAAAGAAAGGAAGAATCGTCAAAGCAACTTCTTAAATTTGAAAACAATAGTGAGATCCCTGCACTAAACAACAACAACATATAAAATGAACACGATTGATATATATCGCGAGTTTCACTCTGACAAAAACAAAGAAACCCTTGAAGTTATCCGCAAATGGGAACAGGAAGAATCAGATACAATGTTACTTGAGAACAAACCAATTCACGGAGTTGTCCCCAATGGGAAACCCGTATTTCAATTTCTAGATGTATCAAAGAGATTCCATGAAGGTGGAACAATGGTTGCGCATAGCAGAAACTGTATTGCATTTATCCCCGCAGGGTTTCGTAAAGCCCCCACATATAATTCCATGAACCCTGTAAAATATTCACTGGGTGGATTATCTGCTCTCATGTCTCTGGCTCATATACTTGTGATACCAAAGAATCGTCGCATCTACAATGCACTGACTCTGAAAAGAACAGATCTTAGATTAGTATCTGAAATGGAAGAACTGGGTTCAATTGCTCTACTACAATTAATCCGGGGACCCGCGAGTATGCCCGGCTCAATACGATGGCAACTCTCTCAAACAGGGACAATCGAAGACACAGAAGGTAATGCGCATTCTCTTAAAATTGATACGGAAGATATCAGCGAATCTTGTCAGGAAAACTTTCAATTGTTTCAACAAGGTAGACTTCAAGAACTACTTGATCAATCCGAAGCATCTATGAAATTCTCATTCCATGTAGGAAATCAAGCAAGTATAGGATACCTACATCTCCACGCATATCTTGGAAACCTCTTGACAATAGCTCATGATAAGATGGAATGCAAAGCAAGCGAACAAGGTGTTCGCAAAAATACACCTCTTGATGATGTCATATATATGATGGATACCCATGGACAATAAATGAACCACGCGTTATTCCCTATATTTTTTATGTTGGTTAACAATATAACAAACATATGTCTAAAGAAGAATTAACCCAAGAAGAACTGGAACGTCTAGCCAAACAAGAAGAAGAACGTGAGGCCGCGGAAGCAGCAGCACAAGCAGAAAGTGAAGCAGAACGAAGAGCAGCAGAGGGTAGTGGTGGAGATAATAACCCAGGTGGTGAAGCAGGTGAGAAAACAGGTGGTGACGCAGGTGATAACCCAGGTGATGACGCAGGTGGTGGAGAGGATAAGCCAAAAGAACCGGCAGATCCGAACGCGGGACCGAGTGATTCAACTCAGGCAGACCCAAATAATCCTAAAAAATCTGAGGGGAATGCATCCGAAAATGACATAGAAGCAAAAAAAGAAAAGCTCAAAAAGGAGAGAGAAACTGCAACGCCGGAAAGGCAAGAAGAGATAGATATACTTTTGGAAAAACTAGAAGAAATTAGAAAAGGAAGACTCAGAATATTGGCTGAAAACATGCTATCTGGGGGATTTTCAGCTGGTAGTTTTTTTGTAGACATGGTTAAAAAATTGTTTACAAAAGATGGTTTGAAAGTTCTACTTGCACTGTTTATTGGTATGGAAATTATGATAAAAAAACAGATGCAAACAGACGGAGAATGCAAAAGACTGTGTGAATCAAGAAACAATCCCAAAGGCACATGTAGTGATCCTAATATACCAGACGCGGTATGCCCAACAACGACTGAAGATTGCGGGAAATATTGTGACACAGCATGTTCTACTGAAAATAGGTTGGCTCGCGCAGAACAAAGGGTATTGGATAATCCCATGGGAACTGCTCTAGATTCAATAGGTAGCGCGATTGATAATGCGGTAAATGCCCCACTTCAACTATGGGATACATTCAAATATATTTTTATAGGAATCGGTGTAATTCTACTTCTAGTAATCGTGTATAAATTCTCAACTGCCTGGGTGAGTGGAAAAGCGGCAAGCATGACAATTAAGGGTGCGACTCGCGGTTCATCCGGAATAACAGATGAAGATGTTCAAAACTACAAAAATATGAAAGACAATATAAAAGCAATCAACTCATCTTAAATATATCTTATAATAAATGGTATATGTAGTATATCTTTTGAAAAACAAAAACAAAAGTTACATTGGTATGACAAATGATTTCTGGAGACGATGGAGACAACATAATGGGTGGATACGAGGCGGTGCAAAATACACAACTCGCAATGCTTCAGATGAATTATGGATGCCCTTATTGATAATAGACAATTTCAAAACAAAAAAAGAAGCCATGCAATGTGAGTGGAAACTCAAGCGTAAAAAAGGATACATGAAACGTGTCGAATGGGCCTATACGCTTCTAACAAGTCATGATAGATGGACTCAAAAATCACCAATCATAAAATCGCAAAAACTACAAGTATATGTCACCGATGATTACAAACATATATTTCAAAATATAGATACAAGAGAGTTATATTATTAAAAAATACTTGTAAATGATTTCCATGCATGTGAAAATGCATCGCCAACATCCTCTACGACATCTTCCACGTCATGCACTAGATCATCACCCACCTGTTTTATGTTATCCCAATCATTTTCAAAGAAATTGCCTAAGGTGTCTCTCCAATTGTCGATATCTCCTTTACAAGCACTGCTAGGATCCCAGAATTTTGCACAATCTGCGATTGTTTCTCCGGAAAGACGAAATATTCTCACTACATTTTTTCCAAGTATCATTTCTAAATCTTCTTGTAAATCACTTTCTGTGCAATTTGTAAACATTTGTTCAGGATGCACTAATCCATCGTGGCCCTTTTTTTCAAAATAATCAAGTTCCATTCGTTTGCACCATTTTTTTGTAATATTACATACTCCCGTATCTTCATTATACGTAACACCGAAAGAATCAGGGCGAACATCTGTGTCACCTAGAATCTTGGCTGCCTCAAACTCTACGAATAGTTTGGGTGCGGCTTTCGCAGCGACACCCGTGGCAAGAGAAGTTGTTGTAAACTCTTTGCAATTAGGATCACTGAATCCATCTGAACAAGTTGTTTTTTGAAGTATTGCCTGAGAATAGTTAGATGCATGAGCATCTATAAACGATGATTTCCGCGTTCCACACTGAGATGCATAATACGTTCCATTGTTCATTTGACATTCTAATTTGTTCATCGCATATTCTTCTGAAGGATATCCGTCTATGCGACATTGACTCGGGATCCATCCTGAAAAGGAGCAATCACCTGTTGGATTACCATTATCATCAATGGAAGCACAATTGGATTCACTTTTGTTTAAGGTGCACTTTTTCCCATCTTTGTCGAGGTTGCCCTCACATTTAGGTTTTTGAGTCCATTTACATATTTTTTCATCGGCCATATTTGACAGAAGATAAGCCAAAGAAGGCAAATGCATGCCTTTTTCACATTTCGTTTTAATTATATTGGCAGATGCAGATACTTGTGTCCATTTCTTTTCGACGCCCTTTTTGTCTTTTATTTTCATAGTGACTAAATTATACACCTTGGAACCACGGAAATCACTTTCACCCTTATGAGACGAGGGATCATTTTCTTGACCATCACGAACATATTTTGGATCCGTTATATCAGGTATATCTCGGTAATACTTCGAATAAATAACTCGACCCATAACAGATGCATGATGGGTATCAATTACAAATTGATTCCATAATGCAATGCCTTCTTCAGAAAGAGTGATGCCATACACATCGCCGTCTGACATATCATAATCCACCATAACGTATTTCTTGTATTCAGGATAACGATAAAACAAATGAGTTTGCATATACTGATACAAAAACTTGTCTCTATCTACAGCATTTTCATGAAACAATTCTTTGAATTTATTCTTGATAGTATCGGTAATATCTACTTTCCCTTGATTTGCATCAAATATTTTATCAAACATGACATCTAATACTTTATCGTCAGAATGCAGTTTTTCTAATGATTTTTGCATGATTTGTGTATGATGTATCTGTGTGGCTTCATAATAACATGTATATATGCGATTGAAGATAAGTCCCACTCCATCTTCATAATTTTGAATACCCATAACTTTGTTACCTAAACTAGCCAGATTGAAGTAACTCGGTATCTTGAGACCCGCTTGTTTCATAGCAACAATCGTTGCCCCTTCTATACTGTTTCTCATATGTGCATAAGTGTATTGATTATCCATAAATTGCCGGTATCCTCCAATATCAATAGCATCCAGAGCCATTCCAGCAGACATAAGAAAACCCATAATAGCTCCTACACCCGAAGCCACATCCATCAAAACCAATGCAACTTTAGATGCGACTTCAGCTGCAGCCGAGGCAACCGTTTCAACAGCGACCTGATCAATCACATCTGCAAAAAGTTCACCCCCAGTCTGTTCAGCCGCCCTTGCTGCAGCCTTTTCAGCTGCTTCTTCAATCGCTTTACCAGCTTGTTCTCTAGCTTGTGTTTCAGCTGCTTCTCTAGCCTCTCGTTGAGCTGCTTCATCTGCTCCACTTTCTGCAGATTTACGAGCAGCTTCTTCTCCAGCTTCTTTGATGGAATCTTCTGTGGCTTCTGATACAGCTTTATCACTTGCTTCTTTCGCAGCTCCTTTTCCCGAACCCTCACTCATTTCTTTAAGGGTGTTTCTGATAGCTTCAATTTTATCTTTCATAAATGCTTTGGGGTTTTTGATGTTTTTCTTTGTCATCCAATTCATCAACCCGTTCATCATATCTGCAGTAAATTGTGCGATAATAATTTTGTTATCTTTAACAAAGTCTTCTACCTTTTTTCCTGCGCTATCTTTGCTAGGATCTTCCAAAGGGGGAGGGACCATACAACAGGGATCACCATTTCTGCTGGTAGTCAATTTTGAATCTCCTGGACAAACCCATTTACCATCGGGGCCCTTTGTAGGTCTGAGAGTTTTGGGACATGCATTGAGTTCACCCACACAATTTTTGCGATATGGTGAATCTTCAGGAACACCGATATCATCCAAGACATCATTCAAATATGCGCAATTTCGCTTATGAATTTGTGAAATAGATGGAGTGTAAGGAACAAACAATACATCCCAATAAACCACAATCAGAACGACACATAACAACAGTAAAATAACACTTACTGTTAATAGTAAGTTAGTTTTGTTCATATAAAATAAACTAGATAAATAATCTAGTCGTTAGACTTACTTGATACCAAATACAGAAGCGATACCTGCAAGTAAAAACAACAGATATAATTCAGAAACATCTTTTGGCGTGCTTAGATAATGTATACGAGGTAATTCGGGACCGACATAAAACTCACTCATCGACAAATAAGAATCGGAAAGATCTTTTATAATTTCTTTGTATTCATTGTTAAGTGTTTGATATTGTTGTTCATATATAGTGATAGCCTTGTAATATTCTTGACGGGCATGTTCACGATCATCGGGGTCTGTATCAGGATGTTCTGCGATATTCTTGAAGGCATCTTTAAGAGGTGTTTCAGATTTTTTCAAGTCTTGTTTCACATTTTGCAAACGTTTTGACAATTCATCCCAATCATAATCCATCTTTCTTTGATAAAAGAAATGTTATCTTTAGGATGTAACGCAAATGGTCACATGCGTTCAACAATTACAAAAAAGATTTGTGAATCAGTATAACATGAAAGATTTGAAGATTGTCAAAGATACAGATGTGCATCAAACTATTTGTGAATGGATTACCGAGAAACGAGTCGTGATTGGTGATTATGAAGACATGAAAGAAATGGTTCTAAACATGATTCGTGCAGGTCATTGTTTTTCAATGGATCGCGACCGTCTTCGGGATGCAATGGAAGATATAGCCTATATGATGAATGCTGAAGATGATGCTCTGAAAGACAGGGTCCTTCGTTCATTAGAATATGAAGACGAAGAAGATGATGAAGATTACCAAGATTTAGTGAGAACATCTACAGCGCCACAGAGAGGACCGAAGAGAGCACCACAGAGAGCGCAAGAAGAGGCAAACGAACCAGAAGAATCTCCAATTGAAGAGATTGAAGACTAATATATTCCATTAAATTGATATAGATTCCTCAACGTCCCGGCAACTGACACGGATGGAAAAGTATAACGACTTAGCTCTGGCTGTTCAACTTCGGCAACTGACAGGAATGGAAAAGTATAACGACTTCGCTCTGGCTGTTCAACTTCATTGTTGAGAGCCATAAGTTCATCCATAATCTTCAAGTAAGTTCCGTCTTGGAGTCTTTCCTTGACTTCTTCAACTAGCTCCATAAGATTCATTGCAGTTGTTTTCTTAGATTTGTATTCTACCTTTGACAGATTTTGATAATCTTTCAGAGCCTTCATCTTAGCATCATGAATGTTTTTCTTATCATTATGATTTTGTTTCTTCCGACGCTTCTTGTGCCGCCTCTCCATGACCTCACAATGTGTTGGACCCGAACACCGGACGTGGATCTCTCCCTTACTTTTGTATAAGTGTAAGGTCTTATTCGATGCTGTGCGGTGAAAAGATGAAGAGGAAGGCATGTTGTTTTATCAAGTGTATAATGGTGTCAATGTTATATGTAGATGCAGTGTTCTCTCGTTACTAATTTCAAATTTAGGAAGATTAATTTTGTATACTAATTATAAAGATGCCCTATAGATCAAATGTAAGGACCCGAAACAGAAAAAGGGCACGGACTGCTTCAAAAAGATCACGGAGATCAAAAAGAAAAATAAAAATCATTGATCCACCTTTCTCAAGATCTTTTTCAAAAGGGACACTCGCGAGTATCGGATGTTGTAGTATAGATCCTGAAGATGGATATCATTATCAAAACTATGAAAATATTTCTGTATTTTTAAAGACGATACGTGAAAACAATCCGTCTATGAAACAACATATCTATTTGTTTCCTCAAAAAAAAGAAGCATTTCTAGAATATGGGATTCAAACAGACAAATTAACAGTATTAGAGATGTCCTATGAAGATTTCAAAAAAGATCTATTAAAAGGAGTATACAAACACACAGCACAATTTATTCCGATAATTTTGAATTTGTCATTGACAGATTCCGAGAATCATGCGAATATCTTGGTAGTCAACAAAAAAACAAAAATTATTGAGTTGTTTGAACCCCATGGCGCAAGAACATCTTCTTCAGAATTAGGAGGAGTTCATTCTTTTTACAAGAAAAAGAAACGGGCCTTGAATAAATTTTTCAAAAAAATATTGCCGGATTATACCATTGTGAATGTAGTCGAGGCGGTCAGAAAAACTGCATTTCAAATGACTGATGATCCAAGAGGGCATTCGGGATTTTGCGTTACATGGAGTATACTGTATGCTCATTATCGTTTTTTGAATCCTGATGTAAATTTGTCTTTGTTGATTCGTTACATTCACAAGAAAATAAACGCTCATTACATTCTTCGTTACGCAAAATACATTGAAACACTAGTGAAAAACGAAAATCGACGCAAATTTGACAAGCACTTAAAGAAATAAGCAAAACAAAAAGAGTTCACAATGACAACTCTTCACCCTAACCTTACAATCTCAACTATGACACAAATCTCACAGATATCAAGTGAGATTCAATTATCAGAATTATATGATAAATTAGAGCCTTCACGATTGATACATTATATAGAATATGCGGATTACCCAACAAAGGGTTCACGTGCGAAGCCAAAAAAGCAGAGCAAAAGTGGTCCATGTAAACCAACAAAACGAAAGAAATACTTTTACAATCAAGTGACTATACATTTGAAACATGAAAAGATCATAAATATGAAATTGTTTAACAATGGAGGAATACAAATGACAGGGTTAAAGACACTCACACAAGGTTCAGAGGCGATTGAAAAACTACTCAGAATAATCAAACATCTACCAGAATCAGACAAACAGAGAATCTTTCCCAAAGATACAGATCCAAAGATTATCGCAGATAAAACAAAAATGGTGATGATTAACAGTGGATTTTCAATGGGATTCAAGTTGAACCGTGAAGCACTTCATCGTAAAGTTCTTGATAAAGGATATTATTCATCTTACGAAGCCTCCATTTATCCGGGAGTCAATCTCAAGTATTATTACAATCCGAGTAAACAACAATGTGGTGTATGCAATTGTGAAGATATATGTGATGGTCGAGGGAAAAATGGATGTTGCAAAAAGATAACCATCGCGGCATTCAACAGCGGACAAGTAATTATTACAGGGGCAAGTGATATTCAACAACTCAATACATCTCACAAGTTTATCACAGAGTTTGTAAAAATACACAGAGAGAGTATTGAAGAAAAGTGTATATCCTAAGAATAAAAATGTAGCTCGTAGAATATAGATATGACTGATAACTCATTGTTTTGGATTGTAAGTATTTTTGTTGTCATAGCAGTTTACAAACTATTGTTATCTGATAGTGAGATACAAAGTTCATATCATAGCACGAAGTCACTGAATGCGACTGATTTGGGTTTTGTCAAACCAGAACAAAGATTACTCAAAGTGTTTTCAAGTATCTCTTCTGGAACAAAAGTAAGATTGCAAGGGACATGTCAAGAAATTATCTATACAAAAAACACGATTGACAAATTGGTGAATGATTCGATTGTTCGTCTTGTGAGACGAATGATCGATACTGTGAAACAGGTAACTAGACAAGAATATTACATGAAACGCATTGAAAATGTATATATACAAAGAGACCAAAAGGGCAATGAAAGATACATCACAGACTTTTTTGTCTTTGATGTCGCCAATTACTATACGATACGATTAATAGGAGATATCGTCTTAATAGATGAAGACATGTATATCAATTATCTGAATGTGTTGAGTGGGTCAAATCCAACTCTGCTTAACAAATATGATACGAAATTCAATCAAATGGGTATACTCTTTGATGCAAATATGTTTCATGAAAACATCCGAGACTTGTTTGATACCTATTATTTGAATTCGTTTAAGGTCATCGGAGTAACTGATAGTGAAGAAACCAATCGGGAAGATTTGAGTGGGGTTTATACATTAGGAGCACTTGAAAATATGTATTTCCCATCAGATGAATCTCTAAGCACAATTAAAGATTATACAAACAAAGGATTAGCCGGAGATCTTGAACAATATTTGCCTCCCGATCAAACAGATATTACGAGTCCATCTTTTTGTGACAAATCTCAATTAAAATGGGACAGTCTAGGAGTGCCCTATCCCACAGATAAAACATGCACAATGGACAATACAGCTAGTTTAGCTGTTATGAATCATCCTTATTTTGCACCCGGAGTCATGTATAAGCGTTCTAGCGATGATGCCTACAGTTGGCTCAAAGACCCAGCTCGTGGAAATATCATACGAGCCTCAGGATACAGTCAGTAATATAGTATTTACAAATGACACGCAACATTCTCATTGATATAGTCGATTATTTTCGCAGTGCACTCACACCAGAAATCTTCATCATGCGAGTATTCAATCTCATTGGATTCGTCGTCATAATGTTCTGTTAATAATGCCTCTTCATGTCCCGTTAGAAACATATAGGCTTCTAATTGAACTCTTTCATAATCTCTTAGAGTATGAAACAATCGTTGGGTCCGATTCTTGGTTTCAATAATCGTCTCTCCAGATATACCATCCACCTTACCACGAATCAAGACTCGATATTTGTCTCCTTCGCAATACAATGTTTTTGTGAACATCTGCGAGTTTCTTTGCGTGATTGGCATAGAACGTTTCTTTTGAATATGATCCAAGTTTTTGCACTCTTTGATGTTACCTCGTCTCATTCGCAAATCTTGAGTCAATGATTCTTCTAAGGATCGTATCTCTTTCGAACATCCCGATAAGTTGTCTTTTACAGTTTCGCGGCTTTTATCTTCAGTGATACTTGATGAATAAGCGCGTGACAAAGCTTTTTTCTTAACCGCTTGTTCCACATCTTGTATATTAGCGGATGCATCTAATCCAAGTTCTCTTTTAACACACGCGAAATCTTCGGGTTTCATACGTTTCAAAGCGCTTTCGGTATTACTACGACTAACATCCCGAACACAAATCTTGTTTTGATGTAATATCAAGTCAAGCGTTTCTTGTGGATCTCCATAGGTGTTGTGACCCGTGAGTTTCGCCAAATCACTGGCACGTAAAAATATATCCTTCATTTACCCAATCACTGCAATAATCTTTAAATGTTAAAATATACGAGATGTGAGTATAACGATATACACAAACAATAGCAAAGACAACAAGGGGAAGCTGAACAATTGTGTCCAAGAAACATCTTGGAACATCGATGTGGGGACATGACGATCTTGAGGATTATCATAAGAACCATCATTACGATCTGCAGTTTTCCAATTAGGTGTTTTCATGATACGGTCATTCATAGATTCATTAAACATATCACGAATAACTTTAGCTCGGGTGTTGTCATACAATCTACGTTTGTAGTATTTGTCCACCGTAAGATCTTCCACATTCTTAACATCCGCAAATGAAGAGGGATATGGTTCCAGACTCCTTGTATCACTCTCAGGTATCTCATATTGAGACTTATCTTCATCATATCTCCAATATTTATCTTGAAACTTACAATATCCACCATCCTGAGTGGGGATACAAGAACCGACATTTCCATCGTCATCTTTATCGCAACAATGTTGTTGACACTCGGGTTTGCTCCATTCACTGTTGTTTACAGAAAAACAATTTCGGGTCATATAAGGAACACCTCCGCCTTCTTTGATATTAGGATCTTCCGAAGAAATACCACCACAACAGGTTTGATAGGTCATTTACTAATGACATACAATAGAAAAAAAACCACATATGTGGTCAAACTAACTAATCTAACTAAGCGAATGAATCTAACATACAAGTTACTCTTTACTGGTCTTGCCGGCTGTTTTATGAACCGTTTGTAATCGGCGTCGCCAGTGTTCTCTGTCTGTTTCTGTGAAGTATTGAGAGACTTCATGTATGACATCCATCGGAATCGCGCGACCCTTTTCACTTTCTGAAATCTTGGCTAAGGTTAATCGTTGTTTTGCGATTTCTGTGTCCTTCTGAATCTCAGATTGTATCAAATCAACTTGAATCTTTCGGAAAAACACATTCCATCCTGATACAGAATATGACTTGTTTAATGTTTCCAGTGTAGACATTTTTGCATCGATATATTCTTTCGAATATTCTGAAAACTGAGCATGCATCTGGTTTCGAATAATATCACTATCCATTGTAATTGAACCATAGTAATCCATCATTGCGTGAGTAATTGAGTGAGTATTGAATTACAAACATAAGACAAAATCAAATTTAAAGAAATTTGTCAAACGTCAAACACACTTATCCTTTCTTTGCAAAGATCAAAGATATGTTGGTGACGACAATTACGACATAAATCAGAAAGCTTATCTTGGGTGACTTCTGATACAACTGATACATCCAGTAAGATTGTAGGTATTAATATGCCCAAGGAATAGGTATCCACATGTTTGAAAAAATAATCAACAGATCTTTGTTTACGTTTTCCGCTGATTCTATCAGAAAGATAGTCACGTATTTTCTTTGTTTGATCTGGAATACCTAGAATGTTTTCATATATACATATATAATCATCAAAATGATCCCTTTCTGCATACATTTTTGATTCTTGTGTTAATTGTTTTTTTGTCATAGCATTGCACATATATTCATAGGGATAAGGTTCATACATACGATGTATTTTTGTGATAAACTTTAATCTCTTAGAAAGATAATTCATTTGCGAAAGTGTGCAAGACAAGCCAAAGTCAATTAGTTTAGAGACCCCTCTTTTGATAACGACATTCCCGCTAGACAAATCACCGTGTAACATATTGTTAATTTTCATTTCAGTAATCCCGTGCTCGAGGTTCAATAATATCTTGTGTAATTTAAGTAGTGCATCATCAAACTTTTTCTGTGAATCAAACAAAGGGGATGCATACATACCCGTGGCCAAATCATCCAATGCTTCTCCTCCATAAGTTCCAATCAACAAGGGGTATTTTGAACGCGGATGCGCTTTAATATTTTTTCTATCAAGACATGTCTTGATATCAGATGTTTTTGATATAATTTCATAGGGTCTCGTGTAACAATAATCGTCCCACAAAATAGCCCAATCTTCATATCCAGGAATGTTTCGGATATATTGATTCATTTTGTATTCTCTATCAGATGAACGTTTGTTGTAAGCGACCTTTGAAATGTAATTTGAACGTTTGATATCACGTTTTGTTTGTGCCCCCTTTCTACGACGTCGCTTGTGTTTCTTTGTATCACATGTAAGGGCCGGGCGAAAGATACAACCTTGTCCCCCAGAAGCAATCAATCGATTGCGTTTCATGCGTTTCAGTGTTTTTTTGTGTTTTTTCATATCTTACTTACTACAACATAGAAAATATCTAATCAGAATATAATGAGCAACGATTTACCTGTCGAAGTAAGAAACAATATCAACAATGGAAACTTCTGTGGCCTCGATTATTATGTAAAGCGATCAGAAAATGCCAAAGAGATTCAAGAACAATGCATGAAATGTCCTCCAGGAAAAGATGAATGGTATTTTCAGGAGGCGTCTGAAAAGATTCCACCCAATACAAGATTAACCGATAGACAACTTAATCAACTTAAGCAATGTTCTGGAGGAAGCACCGTAACTCCAGATTTTATACGGACTCTTGACCCGAATTTCAGAGAAACAGATGCATCCGGAGAGCCTACATGGAAATCACTTCAACAAAGTGAAAATGTAAAACATTGTGCTTTAGATCCATTGTCTGGTAAAGTCACAGACAATGAAACATGTCAAAGAGATTCGATCGATAAACCCGCAACACCCCCTGAAACATATGAAACACAATTTAAATTGTTTACCGATTGCATCAACAAAAATGTATCAAAGATAGATGATGAATTTCAACTTGTCAATCAATTAAAAGAGTTGTCTATGAAAGACATAAACCATTGTTTAGAAACATTGCCTCCTGCAGACATATGTGATCAAGGATATTCTGAGATGTATACAAGTGTGCCTTCTATATATTTGAAACAAAATGGTATAACTCAACTGTCTACTAAACAACAAACCGCATATGACAGAACCATTCGTCAATTGTCAAGAGAGGCATATGTAACTGAAAGTAGCACATGTGGTAACGTAACAAGTAAAACAGCATCGATGAATAACATCTCAAACGATCAAATAAAAGATGTCTATCCATCACTACCCATTTCACAGGGAGTCTCGGTGTTTCAATCGTTTGTCAAAGGAATCTTAGACTTTATTGTAAGTGTTCTAGAAGAAATCGGTATATGGCCCGAAAACAATACTTCAGTCCGCCAATTGATAGTTATCGCGACAAGAGTGGCGATTTTCACACTCGTAATTATGGCTATACTCTATATGACATCTTCTATGAAGTCTCATGGAGGTAATTAAATGTGATTTAAACACATCTGTCTAAATATGAATTGTTAGATACATATGTCATCGCGTTCCACGACGCAAGAAACAGTCTGGGAAACAGTGGACCGTGAAAGATTCAGTGTTTTTATTAGAGATTTGTCTCAGAGTGTAAACAGCAATCTGAAACACATGATTGAAGATTCAGAAAAGAGTCTTCCCAATCCCCCCAGAAACAATGGCAAAAAGAAAAAGAAGTTATCCAAAAAAGAGCAGATAATCATGCAAAATACTCAGAGATTACATCAAAAACATGTAGACCGAGACAAACAAACAATACGTTATCTGTTAGACAATTTTCAGCCAAAGACTCCTTATGAAGGTTTTATCAAGTTGCATACAAAAGAAGCGAAACAAGAATACAAAGTAAGATTGTTAGATTTGTATTGGAATCACAAACATCGTAAAAAGTATATACATCATATAATCAACCTATGTTATCACTTAAAACGAGACGAGTTGTCTTTGACACAACAGGAAACGCTGGATATGATTCGTAATAAGTTGCGCAAGTATGATTTGAAATCCTATATGTTAGACAAAATGGGACATTTGTTGCCTCCTCTCAATTTTTGGGATCATGAAAGAAAATTAGATGAATGGCAGAAAGATGTCATTGCACGAATAAGAAACCGAGAATCGATTCTGGTAAAAGCGCCAACATCTGCGGGGAAAACATTTGTTGCAATGAGCACGGGTGTCTTGCATCAAAAGGTTTTGTATGTATGTCCTGCGAAACCTGTTGCCTATCAAGTGGGTTCAGCATTTGTGAAAATGGGTTATCGCGTGCATTATCTCGTCAACAATCATTGCGAGAACTCATATGACAAACAAACAAATATCTTTGTCGGTGTGCCTGAAACAATCGAAGAATGCTTGCCTAAAATCGGCTTGAAATATGATTATGCGGTGTTTGATGAAATACATACCTTAGATGACCCGAATACAGGATTGTCATATGAAAATCTGATAAAATTATTAGACTGTCCATGCCTAGCATTATCTGCGACAATAGGCAATATTGAGTTTCTAAGAGATATGTTTCAAAAGTATCACAGTCATCCCATACATTATGTAGAATACACAACACGTTTTATCAATCAACAACGATGGGTATATGACTCTGACAATACAAGTTTACACAAATTGCATCCAATTGTATCGTTGGATACTGACAGTCCAGAATCCTTTCTGAGCATTACCATGACTGCAAGTGATTGTTCCAAATTATATACAATATTAAGTGAAACATTTGAAGATAACTCTGAAACAGAAGATATCTTAGAAAAACTCGATCCAGATGAGTATTTCCCTGAAGATCGCTTACTGACACTAGATGATGTCAAACAATGGGAATCATCACTCAAACAAACCGTGGTAGATTTGACTGTATCAAACAAGTCAAAGATACAAGAGATTCAAAACGGGTGTCAAAAAGAATATCCTATCAAAGATACATTAGAAGATTTAGTGCCATTACTTCAAACATGTCAAACAAAGGATTTGCTTCCGATGCTTTATTTTCATACACACGAAGATACAGTCAAAGAAATATATTTACATTTAGATGAGTCATTACGAAACAAAGAGATGGAAAAATATCCTTATCATTATCATATATTAGAACAAAAAGAGTCTTATTATCAAGAGTATTTGAAAAAACGAGATGTATTTGAAGGAAATATCAAAATCAAGGGTTCGAAAGATGCAATGACAGACAAACAAGCGAAGTTAGAGAGATATGACAGAGAACAAAAGATGCACTATATGATGAAAGTTAGACATTTGTATGACTGGTGTATACATCAATGTGACAAGCATGAAGTATTGGAAACTACCATCCGATTACAAAAAGAACATCTGAAACGAGACAAAGAGCGATTTACACAAAATCCCGATTTTCGTTCACAAGATGTCTTTCAAAAGCACCCAGAATTTTGCTTTGTAAGAGGTGATCCGATGAGTGGCGATGAAATAAGAAATATCAAACGAAACTTGCGAAACTCAACCGGACAGACACTCGATTATACACACCCATTGTTTCAACTACTGAAACGAGGGATTGGTGTGTATCTTCATAGCTTTCCAGATGAATACAATCGTGTCGTGCAGACCCTATTAAGTCAGAAGAAGTTGGGTGTTGTCTTATCTGATAAAACCCTGTGCTTAGGAATCGATTTACCGATTCGAACCGTGGCTTTCTCGGGATACAAACAACCCGATTATACCACCAGTGATTATCTGCAGATGAGTGGTCGTGCGGGTCGCCGAGGCCACGATAATCAAGGAAACATCATATTTCATCATGTATCCAATTACAAACAATTGATGAGAGGAGAACTTCCTCAACTCAAAGGATCCTCTCAACAGATACATGTGGGATACAATGCCTTGCAACAATTACTCCCCGATGCAAACTTACAACATATTCATACGAGTCGTATCAATCGGGAGACAAATCCTCTCCTCAATCAAATCGTGGATTATACTGATAATCGCTATACTCGGCTAGAATGGTTTTGCAGAAATTATGAAAACGGTCATGCATTTATAAGTCAGTTACACAAGCTCGAAAAACAAGTGTTTCGTCAAAGTGAACATGAAAGAGAAGAATGGCTATTGTCTTATTTGATATCACAACTAGGACATAGTGATAGATTAATCAATGTATTAAAAACCAATCGCATCGATAGAGACCAAACACAGACTCTTCAAGAATTACATACACTAGGAGAATGTATGAGGCACATGATACGAAATCTCAATCAAATCCAATGTAAACTTACAATTACACATCTACAACACCTGTTTCAAAAGATACGAACGATAGTCACAAAATACAGGTTTGAATGATATCACAAATTTGATTTAAAGTTTCATAAACATACACAAGTATAACAACAATGGAACGTAAACCTACAAAAACACTGGCCAAAAGACGTGCAGAGTGTCAACATGATTTCCAAACACGATTGAAACATATCCGTATCAATCAAATTGTGGATGCTCTTCAAGATGCGATGATGGGTTCTGAAAATCACGAATCGACAAAGGAAGCATTCTTTATGACGGGTCCGGTATCAAGATTTCGTCAAGATTTTCGACGATTGCCCGATATCCCTGATTCTTTAAACCGAAATATACGATATTTGTATACAATCATTGGTAATCCAAGAGTCGAAGTGAACTTGCGAAAAAAACGTGAAAATCAGTTTGCTCAAGATTGGACAGTGATGAGTTTAAATGAATCACTGAGACGATACAACAAATTAGTCAAACAAGGACAAAAAAGAATCTTTGATATAGCCTTTACTTATGCTGGATTGGGACACATAAGATTGCTCAGTTGTGATTTAACTACACACAACTTGTTTTACAGAATGGACGGAGGAAGCAACGGATGGGAACGAGAAGACAACAAAAAACAATTGCTCACATTGGTTCCATCTGTAGCAGATCAATTTACCTTTATTGAATGGTTTCGTCACTTTCTTTGAATACACTGATACACTTATGACATATACATTTTTCTATTCTTGATTTTTTTTCACAATTCATTGCGTATTTAGGCACACAATGAATACACCAAGCGACATGATGCATGGCACCAATGCGATTCGATTTTTTACAATAAGGACCATAACAAGTTCCTGCAATTTGACAGCAATAAAATTGATTACAGCCTGCACAATGAATTTGGATGCCTTCATCTCCAAGTGG
>MDTG01083098.1_pt1 | contig 19037 bp, 20 predicted proteins | sample 811421 | NCBI WGS metagenome assembly MDTG01 (sample SAMN05326645, study PRJNA326480) | marine metagenome | isolation source: seawater | place: Pacific Ocean: South East | collected 2011
CCCAAAGCTTCTGTAGCATCCTCAATAATTTTAATATTTTTGTTTTTACATAATTTATGAAGTTTCATCAAATCTACAGCATTTCCCCAAACATGGACAGGTAAGATTGCTGCAATTCTTTTTTTTGTTATTTTATTATATGTAAAACCATTTTTTTTATAAGTATTAGTGTTTAAAAAATAAATAAGCTTAACCATATCAATGTTAAAGTAATCATCACAATCAACAAAGAATGGATTTGCTCCAACATATATAATTGAATTAATTGTTGCAATGAATGTAAGGGATGGCACAATTACTTCATCATTTTTTTTTATATCACAAACTTTCATAGCCAAATGAAGAGCTGCTGTACCACTTGTACAAGCTGTAGCAAATTTAGATTTTGTATATTTTGCAATCTGACTTTCAAATTTATTAATTAAACTCCCTGATGAAGATATCCAATTACTTTTAAGACACTGGTTAACTAATTTTTTCTCATCATCAAATAAATGTGGAACACATAAAGGAATGTAATTTGTCATAAATAATAATTTCCGTAATTATCAAAATTTGTATTTTTTTGAGTTTTCAAATTATCAGTAATTTCATCAATGCCATTTTCTAGAGAATATTTACACGTAATATCAATTTTTTTTTCTAATTTTTCAAAATCAACTCTATAATTTCTTAAATCAGTACCTTTATTATTAATAAATTTTACTTTAGAACAATCCATTTTTTTTGATATCAAATCAATTATCATTCTTTTTGTAAAATTATTTTTATCATTACCAACATTAAAAATTTCAAAATATATATTATTAGAGTCTTCTGACAGTATTTTTAAAATTACTCTTGCAAAGTCTTTTACATGACAATACGGTCTCCAAGTATCTGGATCATATACTTCAAGGGTTTTTTTAAAATATATTTCTTTAACAAATTCATTTACAGTAAGATCATACCTCATTCTATCTGAAAGACCGAAAGCTGTTGAAAATCTTAATATAGTAATGTTTGAATTAGTATAATTCCTTTTAGATAATAAATATTCTTCCATTTTAACTTTTGCAATTGAGTAATTTGAGAGTGGATTAAGTTTATGATTCTCTTTTGCTTTAATTTCATCATCAATAAGTCCATAATTAGAACAAGTAGAAACAAATATTAGATTTTTTATTTGTGCCTCAAGACAAAAATCAATTATTTTTTTAATTCCCTGGTTATTTATTTCTTCCGAAATTACAGGGTATTTTTTTGTTATAGGGTCGCCTACCAAACCGGCTAGAATAACAACTTGATCATCTTTTTTAAAAAGATTTTTGTAGTTACTTTCATTTCTAATATCTCCCTTAATAAATTTAAAATTTTTTTTAATGTTGCTAATATCTTGATTATAAATTAAATTATCAAAACTGATGATATTTCTTTCTTTAGATATCATATATTTAGAAATAACTTTACCAATATAACCTTCTCCTCCAATTAAAATTATTCTACTCATTTAAAAAAATTGAGCTCATTGACTTGTTATTTTTTTCTTGAAAAGACTTGTGTCTTTAGCTCGCTTAAATATAATTTTTGAAGATTTTTATCTTTTTTTGATGATTTGCCAATGTAACGAATAGTAAGTCCAGTTCTTGGGTTTTTACTTAAATTTTTTTGACTTCCATGAACCACTAGAGAATGATGAATAATACAGTCACCTGGTTTTAAATCTGGAGTATATTTTTTAAATAATTTCATGCCTTCATAATATTTTATAGTTTGTGAACTACCAGGGGCATATGAAGGTTTGTGTTGAAGTAAGCCCAGTTTATGAGTTTTTTTAAAATAGAAAATCCCACCATTTTTTTTACTAGAGTTATCTAAAGAAATCCAAAAAGTAAGACCATTTGCATTATCTATTGCCCAGTAAAAATTATCTTGATGAATTGGTGATGGCATTCCAGTTTTTGCAGGTTTAGCAAATAATTCTGCACCAAAATTTTTCGGAGGTTCAGAAAGTAATTTTTTAGATATTTTTTGCAAGTTATTATCGTTTTGAATTTTATTAATAAGTTTCCAATTAGAAGTTTTATGTATTGAGTTTACTTTATTATCTTTTGTGTAATTAATATCTCTATTTTTTAATTTTTTAGCATCATTTGAAATAAAATTATTTAGGTCATTTTTAATAAAGTTTACATCTTCTTTTGATAAAAGGCTTTTAATGATAACAAACCCATCATTATCATACTTTTTCTTTACAGAGTTTAAATTAATGTTTTTTTTAAAATTCATAGATATTAATTTTATTTAATTTCTTCATTAAAAATATCAATAGTTTTTTTATACTCATTCCATTGACCTACATCTAACCAGTTCTGATAACTAATAGGAAAAACTCCTATTTTAATTTTTTTATCTTTAAGAATTTTAATTAAATTATTTATATCAAACTTAGTGTTTTTTGGTATAAATTTAATAATTTCTCTATTAATTACATACATTCCAGTATTAATTAATATTTTATAATTTGGTTTTTCTTCGATATTCAAAAGATTACCATCAGAGTCAATTTTGCAATTACCATAGGGAACCTGAAAACTCTTAGAGCAAGCTACGATTGTAATCTTATTTTTATTAAATAAATGAGAGTTTAAAATTTCTTGATAATTATAATCAATTAAAACATCACAATTTGTTACAAAGAATGATTTTGGTATTTTATTTTCAAGTAATGATAAAGAACCAATTGTTCCTAAAGGTTTTTTTTCTTCAACAAATTCAATCTTAATATTTTTTTTCATCTCCTCAAAATAAGCTCTCATAATTTTACTTTTATAATTTAGAGAGATAATAAATTTATTTACTCCATTATTATTAAAATTTTCGATTATATGATCTATTACTGGAACATTATTAATAGGAATTAGAGGTTTTGGTAAAATATCTGTAAAAGGTTTTAATCTTTTTCCAAATCCTCCCGCCATAATTACTACAGGTAATTTTATTTTAAATTTTTTTGCTATATTTTTATCATCAAAGATATCATCTATTTTTATAATATCTATTACTTGTTTTTTATCATTTAATACTGGTAAAAGATCTAAATAATCTTTTAAAAAAATATCTTTTATTAGTTTTTTATTTTTTTTGTCAAAATATACATACTTAGGATTTTTATTATAAATATTTGATATTTTTGTAGTAATTTTTTTTCCATCAATTATTGATCTTCTAAGATCTCCATCACTTATCGTTCCCTTTAATTTTTGATTATGATCAATAACAATCAAACATTTTGAACCAGATTTATCAATTGCTTTCATGGACTCGTATATAGTATTATTGGAATTTATAAAAAATTTTTCTAATTTCATAATTTATCAATGTTTATATCATAGAATGATTTAATTTTAATTTTATTATTTATTATTAAATTTTCAATTTTATTAGAAATGAGTTCTGAAGATATTTTTTTTCCATAAGGATTTTTAAAAAGATTGCTGTTATGTTTACAAATACTTTTTTTAAAACTTGTTTTTAAGCATTTTAATATTTCCCGGTAACTGTTACCACATGAAATTACACTTTTTGCCTTTACTCTTCCTTCCTGCCTCTCACCAATATTTACAGAAATTTTATTAAAATAAGGTGCCTCAATTATGCCACTTGAAGAATTACCTATTACCAAGTTACAATATTTAATAGAAGAATAATAATTTATTTGTCCCATTGATTTAAAATAAAATGCGTTAACTCTTTTTTTTGTAAAATTAATGATTTTTTTATAAATTATTTTCGAATTTGAATCAGAATTTGGCATTGTAAATAGAAAGGTTGTATCTTTGAATGCTTTTAATGAATTTAAAAGATTGTTTATGGTCCTTAAATCTGAATTTTTACTATTCGTAATAGAGTGGATAGTAATAACAAAAATATATTTACTAAACTTACACTTGAGATTTTTAGATAATTCTTCTTTTGAAAACAATTTTGTTTTTTTTATTGTCTCATATGATAAAGCACCAACATTAAATACATTTTTAGGATTTTCTCCTAATTGAATAACTCTATTTTTATATTCTTTAGTAGCAACAAAATGTAAAGTAGACATTTTAGTAATACAATGTCTTAAAGTATCATCAATTGAACCATTAGTTTTTTCACCACCGTGGATGTGAGCTATTGGATATAGTTGCATAAATGCTGCAAAAGCAGCGGCAAAAACTTCATATCTGTCACCTACTAATATTACAATATCCGGTTTTATTTTACTAAAGATATTAGCAAATTTTACTATTGCTTCAGCAGAAGCTTTTATAATATCTTTTTTTTCATTAAATTTTTTTAATTTATATTTTATTTTATAATTAACTAAATTTTTATCAGAAATAATTTCATCAATAGTATTGCCATAATCTTTAGAAAAATGTTCCCCGCCAACTATAAGTTGAAAATTAAATTTTTTGTTTTTATTAAATTTATATATAATCGCTTTCAGAATTCCATATTCCGACCTACTACAAGTAACAGCTGTTACTTTTATTTTTTTCATTTTTTTAATATATATATTCTAATCATCAACTCCATCTTTATTAACTGTATGTCTAAGAAGCCAATTATTATTCATTTTTATCCATAAATGAGGAGATCTAAAATCATCACATCTTTTATGAAAATAATCTTCATCTACATCTAAATAATCTAAAACTTCACTTAGATATCTTACGGGTAATTCACCATCGAATTTTTTTACTAATGCACATGCCTCATCCCGAGTAATGTGATTATTTCGAATTTCTTGAGCAGCATCATCTGTTGCTCTGCCAATACCAAACTTTATAAATCTAGTGTAGTGATGCAAGTCATCTATTTTATCATCTATACTGTTGTATTTACTATATGTTCCTTCAGTTCTAAAAGGTCTTGCTTTGAAATTTGTTTTTTCAACTGCATAATAATAAGACTCCTGAGGAACCCATTTGATGTAATAACCTAAATAATGAACTTGGAGATTATTATTAGTCTCTTCCTCAATTAAAGGTAAAAAAATTCTTAAATCACTTAATTTAAGTTTATAATTTTTTTCCAGTTCTTCAATAGTTTTACCTGCTAGAGTTATATTTTTTAAATTTGATACACTATAAAATGATTTATCTCTTAAAGCTGTATAATTATCTGCCACTGGATTTCCATACTCTGCTTCATTTTCTCCAAAAAAAACTAAATTTAAGTTAAAATTTCTAGCTATTTTTGGAGCTAGATTTTTTTGCCCTAAAATAAATGTTTGAAATGGATGAAGAAGTGTTTCAATTGCTATTTTAGTCAATTTACGCATTGCTTCCCCCGATGGAGTATATGTAATATTATCAAAACCTCCCAAACTTAACCAATTTTTAAAATTTTGAAATCCATAATCAGTATATAAAATAGGAGGCCAAGTTACGGTTAAAGGATTCATGCCATATTTTTCTTTTAAAATAATAGATGCAAAAACACTATCCTTTCCTCCACTACCAGGAACCAAGCAATCATAATCACCATTATTTTTTCTATGCTTATCCAAGAGTATTAAAAGTTCTTCCTCACGACTTTTCCAATTAATTTCTTTTTTTTTGATTGCTTGAATACAACCATCACAAATACCATCAGTAAAATTAATATAATTAGCTTTAGTTCTATTAACATCATGTTTCCATTCTGGTATTGATGCTGGATATTGATTTGAATTAACACATATTTTACAAAACTCGACTTTTTCTGGTAAGTTGTAAAATGTTTTCATTGTATTAATTAAAAAATAATTAGAGCATTATATAATTTAATTTATAAAATTAAGATATTTTTTTCTTTAAATTTTTAAATATATTAAGCCCATTTTCTCCACTTTTTTCAGGGTGAAATTGAAAAGCTATTATATTTTTATATTCCACAGATGAACAAAAAATAAAATCCTGATAATTAGTTGTAGTCAACACAATTTTTTTATCTGTAGGATCAACGTAATAAGAATGAACAAAATACATAAAATCATCGTCATAGTTTTTAAGATATACTGAATTTCTAGTTGAGGGATTTACTAAATTAATTTTATTCCAACCAATATGCGGTACTTTTAAATTTTTGTTACTATTAATTAGTTTTACATCTCCTTGTAATAAACCTAGTCCTTTATTTTTACTAAATTCAAAGCTTCTTTCAAATAAAAGTTGCATACCCAAACATATTGCTAAAAAAGGTTTTCCAGTTTCGATGAATTTATAAATAGAATAATCTAATTTTAGTTTCTTAATATTATGCATAGCTTGACCAAATGCTCCAACTCCTGGTAAGATAGCAGCTGAAGATCGTCTTATAATCTCATCATCACTTGTAATAATTGATTTAAGTTTCAATTTATTAAGACAATTTTTAACACTATATAAGTTGCTTGCTCCATAATTAATTATTGCAATAGTCATTTAAATTCTAGTCAATATTTTAGGCAACAATGCCTTTTTTATATCAATAATTGAAGTTTTAGCATAATCTTTATAATTAATATTTTTTTTAATAAAGTCTGTATTGCCTTCTTCATAATTGGATGAATTTAATTTAACCTTATCCAAATATCCATAATGCAACATTGAAGAAATGGCTACCGCTCTTGCTTGAGTATGAGTTAATACTTTAATAATATCTAAAGATGTTTTTGCACCACCATGAGCTATTACTGGTATATTAACTGACTCAGATATAATTTGAGTAATATTTATGTCAAAACCTTTACCAGTACCTTCATTATCAATAGAGGTTAATAAAATTTCTCCTGCACCAAGATTTTCAACTCTCTTCGCCCAATCTATTGCATTAATATCCCAAAATTCTCTACCATTATCAGTATAAACACAATGTTTATTATTAATTAATTTTGAAACTTCAAGTGTTACCACAATCGTTGATGATCCATATACTTTAGCAGCTTGATAAATAATTTCAGGATTTTTTATTGCTGCAGTATTTATTGCTATTTTATCTGCTCCAGATTTTAGAATCTGATCGATATCATTTAATGATCTAATACCTCCGCCAACTGTAAGAGGTATTGAAATTGAATTAGCAGTTTTTTTAATTAAATCTAAAAGAGAATTTCTTTCATATAAGCTAGCTACAACATCTTGATAAAATAGTTCATCAATCCCTTCTTCTACATAAAGTTTTGCAAAAACATCTGGTTTACCCAAAACTCTTAAACCCTCTAAATGAATTCCTTTAACTAAATTTGGTCCTTTAATATCAAGTCTTCCTATAATTCTGTTATAAATCATAATTTTAATTTAAGTTTTTATAAAATCATCTTTTTCGAAATTATATTTTGATTTTTTTCCAATAATTTCATACCATTTCGAAGAGCTAATACCATTACCTGGTCTTTTAGTAGTTAAATTTTTTATTGTAAAAAAATCACCCTTTTGTATTTTGCATTTTGCAACTATTGATTTTCTTATCAATCTAATATTTTTTTTTTCAGATTCAGTGATATTTTTAATTTTTGATCCTAAACTAATTTCTAAATTTTTTATTGAGTCAACCATTTTTTTAAAATCGTATTTATGTAAACTTGCTTTATGGTCTGGGCCTTTTGAATTGTTATTTAAAGTAATATGTTTCTCAATAACTAATGCACCTAAAGTGACCGCTGCTATAGGAACAGTAATATCAATAGTGTGATCAGAATAACCAACATTTACACTCAATTTTCTTTTTATTTCATTCATTGCATTCAAGTTGACGTCTTTAAATCTTGTTGGATAATCTGTTGTACAATGTAAAACAGTAATTTTACTTTTTTTTGTACCGAACTTTAAAAGTATATTAAGTGCTCTTTTAATTTCTAGTAGGTCTGACATTCCTGTTGAAATAATAATTTCTTTATTTAATTTGCCAATTTCTTCCAAATAAGGAATATTATTTATTTCACCAGAAGGAATTTTAAATCTTTTAATTCCAAGTTTGTGCAGTAGTTTAATACTTTCTAAATCAAATGGGCTTGACATAAATTCAATTTTTATTTTTTTGCAATAATTTATAATTTTTTTTAAAACACTATCAGATAGTTCAAGTTTTTTTAGAATTTCAAACTGTGTATTTTTTTTTAGGTCAATATTTTTTTTTATATACTCAGGTTTTTTTATATTTTTGATAGCAAGATTTTCAGTTTTAAATGTCTGAAATTTAATTATATTAGCACCAGCAAATTTAGCAGCATCAACTAACCTAATTGCTTTATCAAAATTTCCATCATGATTAACTCCAGCTTCAGCAATAATGATTGTTTTTTTTTTCATTTAAATTTTAGTGTCATCTAATAAATCAGTTGTAATTTTTGATCCCATTTTAATAAAACAATTTTTTCCTATATTTACTCCATTAGCGATTATTGACCCACTTCCAATAAAAGTACCTTCTCCTATTTTTGCCTCTCCATTTATAACAACATTAGTAGAAATATGACAAAAATTTTCAATTATTACTCCATGCTCAATGACTGAACCTGTATTAATGATATTTGCAGTACCTATATATACTTTTGGTCCAATAACTGCATTATCCATAATAATATTGCTATCTTCAATATTTGTATACTTTGAAACGATTGAGTTTAAAGAAATGATATTTGGAAGTATAAAAAGTTTTTCTTTTAATCTGTCATAAATATTTTTTCTATTAATATATTCTTTTATTTGCCCTACACCAATAAAAGCATTTTCTATATCATCTCTTAATTGATCAATTAAATTATCATTTCCGAGGATTTGATAATTAAGAATATTTCCAGTTTTTTTATTATCTAAGATAGCAGTAATTTCAAATAATTTATCTCTATCAATTATATTAATACAAGCCTCTGAATGTCCTCCTGCTCCTATTATTATAATTTTTTTCATATTAAATTAATTACAAAATTTGGTAGCGGAGGAGGGATTTGAACCCCCGACATCACGAATATGAGCCGTGCGCTCTGACCAACTGAGCTACTCCGCCTTAAAACATCTCATACCCTTAATTAATTATATAAAATATTCTAGTTTTTTGTTTATAATTTTAAATTTTGCTTAATATCTGTCAATGAAAGGCATTTTTGATACGATTGCTTGATAAAAAAAAGATTATGGATTAAACTTATATCATCCTTGTTCTTGATAGCTAAATTTTCAAGAGAAAAATGCAGTTGTTTTCCTTTTTTTAGTATTTTATAAAAAATATTTTGTCTCAATTTAAAATTTAATGGTAATTGAAAAATACTATAAAATACCAATCCATCTGATCCATCTCTAAATTTTAAAAATTCATCTAATATTAGATAAGAATTTTTCATTGAATACTCAGTTGCACTTAGTAAATAATTAAATTTATTAGAAGAACAATAGTCTCTTATTGCTAGATTTTGAATTTTTTGTGGAGGATTATATTCAAAAAATTCTCTACTTGAAACATATCCTCTTAAATACATTTTATTCTGCTAAAGGATCGTTATAGTTAAAACCAATAACGGAAGCTGGTTTAATATTGATAGGTTTGAAAAATTCACCTATTTTTTTTGTTCCATATGGTGAAAAAAGACTTTTAAATCTGCAGTTTAAAGACCATCTAGTTTCACTTGTAACATTCTCTACATTTCCGTGAGGTAAACATTGATTGAATATCAAGACTTCTCCAAATTTTATATCTATCCATTTAAATTTACTTTTATATAAATTATACAAACTTTTACTATCATGTTTTTTAGAATTTTTTTTATAATTAATATAAAAATTTTTTGATTCCTTTGGGTTCAGTATGAACATAGATTTAGTTTTAAAGCAATTTACTAATGGTATCCATACAACTATTTCAAATGGTGAGTCTCCAGACCATGTATCAGAATGCATAGGTAAAATAGAAGATTTATCATTTGGCAATTGGATACTAAGATTAATTTTATTTTGCATGACTAATTCATTGCCTACTAAAATATCTAGATGTTCTTTTACAATATCGTAGTACATCTTACTAAATATTGATTTAGAATTAATATAATTATAAATTTTTAATCTTGTGTCATTTAAATTTGATGGTTTTTGAAATTTATGAAAATTATTTAAAAAACTTATCTGATTTTTTTTACTCAATTTTGTTTTTGATATTTTATTTGTAATAATTTTTTGAATTTCAAAAAGATATTTTTGATTTTTAGGTCTTATCTTAAGATAACCATCTGAAAGAAATTTTTTTGATAATGCTGTAGAATTTAACATTAATTCTTTTTAAGGGATAAACCAATAATAATCACCATGAAAATTACATTCAATAAAAAAAGCCTTCCATTCTTCTTTGCTCATCATAGTTTCAGCTGTTAGATTCCAATCTTCCATGTTTGTTTTTTCTTCATCATTAGAATAAGCGTCTAATGTTATAAAAGAGTTTTTTTTTGATACCCTTGAGATTTCTGATAAAGCTTTTTGAAGTTTATCTTTTTTCAGATTATGGAGAGTTACAATTGATAATACAAGATCAAACGATTTATCTGCGTATGGTAAATCAATAGCATTTCCAATCCTTAAATATTTCTTAATTTCTTTTTTTGCATTTTTAATTGCATAGTTTGATATGTCTATTCCCTCAATTTTTAAATCTGGTAAATTTTTCTTTAATTCATAAAGTAAAAATCCTTTTGCACATCCTACATCCAAAACCTTTGAATTATTATTTAAATTATAATGATTTATTAAATCTATTGAAACCTGTGACCAATATTTTGAATTGTAATTGTAACCACCATAACCGTATTTTCTTTCTCCGTCAAAATAATCAAATCCATATTTTTTAGCTATTGATACTACTTCCATATTTTTTTCAATTTGCCTTTCAGAAGTATTTCTTTTTGTTTTTGGATAATTTTTTAATAAATTAATTTCTTTTCCCATAATTAAAAAGGTCCTAAAAAACTTTTATCTGGAACATCTACAAATTCATTTTTTAAATTAATTTTTTCATTTCTTTTAAACATTTTTAAAACTTTTTTGACAATATCTTTACAGTAAGGATAACAATATTTAGCTAATTCTTTTGAACTGGGTATAGGAGAATCTTTAAAACCAATTCTAATTGGACGATCTTTTAGTTGAATATCGCTATTTTCATATAAAATAGATATAATTTCTGAACTAATTCCATATTTCATCCATCCATTATCAATAACAATTGCTCTTTTAGTTTTTTTTACACTTGTATATATTGTATTTGTATCTAAAGGTCTTAAAGTTCTTAAGTCAATAATTTCAACATCAATTCCCATATTTTTTAAAACTTTGCTTGACTGAATAGCAAGCAAAACTCCGTATGAATAGGTTATAATTGATAAATGCTTTCCTGTTTTTATTTTTTTTGCTTTTCCAATTTGAACCTTTTTTTGATTATTTTGTACAAAACCAAAAGTATTATGTAACCACCTGTGCTCAAAAAAAATTACAGGATTATTATCCTTTATTGCTGAAATTAACAAACCTTTGGCATCACTTGGATTGCTTGGAGATACAACTTTGAGTCCAGGAATATGACTGAAAAGAGTTTCTAAAGATTGACAATGTTGAGCTCCCTGCCCCCACCCTCTTCCTATAATTAGCCTTACTACAATTGGGATTTTTTGTTTCCCTGCAGACATATGGAACCATTTTGCTGCTTGATTGATTATTTGCTCTAAAGATAATAATGCAAACTCAACACGTTGATGAGAGAGTACTGGTCTCATTTTATTAAGAGATGCGCCAATCGCTATTCCTGTAATTGAATTTTCTATAATCGGAATATCAAATATCCTATCTTTTCCATATTTTTCTAATAAACCATTAGTAGTTCCAAAAATCCCTTTTGGATCAGTAACACCTAAACCTATTAAGCAGACATTAGAGTCTTTTTTCATGATAAAATCAAAACCTTGATTTATTGCTTCAAAAAATTTTATTTTTTGCTTTTTCATTTAATCAGAGTAAATAAATTTCTCTAAATTTTGTTTGGGTGGAAATTTACTTTTGCGAGCATAATTAAAAGCTATTTGAATTTCTTTATTAATTTTAATTTTCATTATATTAATATCATTGTTTTTAAATGCTACTGTATTCATAAAATCTTTTTTTTCCCAATATTTTACCTCACTAATTTCTCTATAATTTAAATCATCATCATTATTAGGGCCACAATGCTCTAGATATCTATAAGTGTCAAATTTAATAAAAATTGGTTTGTTAGAACTTCTATTAAATTTTAAAACTTTTTTCATAGTTCTTAATATATTTTCAATCTTAGTGCCGTCAGTTTCAAAATATTTTAAACCACTACCTTCACATATTTTTTTTAAATTTCTAAGCTTACTTTGCCTTTCATTTAAGTGAGTATAAACTGAATAAAGATTGTTTTCACAAACAAAAATTACAGGAATTTCATGCAAAGCCGCATAATTGATACTCTCATGAAAAACGCCAGTTTCAGTAGCTCCTTCTCCAAAAAAAATCACTGTTCTATGTTTTATTTTTTTTAATTTGTTCATCCATGCATAACCAACACCAATAGGTATTGTGCTTCCTACAATGGGCACCGCTGCTAGAAGTCCAGCTTTTTCATCCAATAAATGCATGGACCCTCCCATACCCATTGAACAGCCTGTGACTTTACCATGAAGCTCAGATAACATCTTTTTTAAACTCCCACCTTTTGCTAAATAATGGGCATGTGAACGATGAGCGCTAAAGATTTTATCTTTTTGATTTAAGAAAGCACAAACTCCAACTGCGATAGGTTCCTGACCAACTGATAAGTGCACAGGACATCTCATCTCTTGCTTAGAATATTCTTTCGCAATTGCTAATTCAATCATTCTTATTCTAAGCATATTATAATAAATTTTTTTTATCTCTATTTTCATATATTTTTAAAGAAACTATTAATTGATTTAGAAATATATATTATTTGTTCAGGTGAAAGATATTGATTGATCGGTAGAGTTAATATTTCTCTGCATAATTTTTCAGTAATTGGAAAATCACCTTTTTTATATCCATATTTTTTGAAGGCTGGTTGCAAATGAATAGGCACAGGATAATGAATTGCTGTACCAATATTTCTTTTCTTCAAATAATCAATAAGCTTTGTTCTAACTTTTGTCTTTATTACATAAGTATGATATGTATCAAATGCATCCTGATCTTCAAATGGTAATTCTAGATTTTCTGTATCAAGATGCTTTTCATATAGTTTTGCATTTCTCCTTCTAATAGATATTACTTTATTTAAATTTTTTAAATGGTAGTTCAAAATTGCTGCTTGTAAATTATCCATACGAGAAACATATCCTGAATATTTGACTTTATTTCTATTCTCCATACCATGATTAGATAATTTTTTAATATTATCTGCTAAATACTTTTTATTTGTCACTAGGTAGCCACTATCTCCAAATGCATTTAAATTTTTAAGTGGATGAGCAGAAAAGCAACCAATTTCTCCATAAGAACCTGCTAGCTTTTTTTTAAATTTAGATCCAATAGATTGAGCAGCATCCTCAATTACTTTTATTTTATATTTTTTTGCAATCGAAATTATTTTTGACATTTTAGCCATTTTTCCAGTTAAATGAACTGCAATTATAGCTTTAGTTTTTTTTGTTATTTTCTTTTCAATTAAATCTGGATTAATATTTAAATCTTTATCAACATCTACAAAAACTGGCTTTGCTCCTAAATGAACTATACAAGAAGCAGAAGCAATAAATGAATTAGGGGCGGTAATTACTTCATCATTTTTTCTAACCCCCAAAACGTATAAAGCTAGAGTTAGAGCGTCTGTTCCACTATTTAATGAAACTGAATATTTAGAGTTAGTAAGTTTTAAGATATTTTTTTCAAATTTATTTACTTCATCTCCACCTACAAATTCACCTGTAGATAAAACTTTATCTATTATTGGTAATAAATCTTTTCTCTCATTTAACCATTGTGTCTTTAAGTTAACATAATCTATTTTCATTAATTTAATTTATTATAAAATTTTTTTACAGTTTTTATTACAAAATCCATTTCTTTCTTTGTAATATGTTGATCACATGGAAATGAAATTATAGATTTTGCATGCTTATCAGTAACAGGAAAATCACCTCTTTTGTTTTTTAAATATTTAAGAGCTTTTTGTCTATAAATAGGTACAGGATAATGTATTTTTGCTTCAATTTTATTTTTAATACAAAAGTCATATAGATTATCTCTTTCTTCAACAAAAACTATATACAAATGATAAACTGAGCGAATATTTTTTGGTCTTGGAGGTATAGTCAATTTTGATATTTTACTTAAATACTTATCGTAATACTTAGCATTTTGAATTCTTTTGTCAGAGATCTTTCTAGTCTGTGGTATTAACCAATTTCCAACTACGGCTTGAATTGTATCGAGTCTTGAATTGTATCCCATTATCTCAACCTCATCTCTATTTCTTAATCCGTGATTTCTTAATAATTTTAACTTTTTATATATTGTTGTATTATTTGTTGTAATCACACCCCCATCTGACCAAACATTTAAATTTTTAAGTGGATGTAAAGAAAAAGCACCTGTGTCTCCAATAGATCCTGCAATTTTACCATTATACTCACCAAGTATAGATTGACATGCATCCTCAACAACTTTTAATTTATATTTTTTTGCTAACTGATTAATAGTATTCATATTACAAACATAACCAGTAAAATGAACTGGGACTATTGCTTTAGTCTTTTTTGTAATTTTTTTCTCAATCAAATTAACATCAATACAAAATGTATCATCACAATCAACAAAAACAGGTTTAGCTCCAATTTCTGTAATTGCACCAACTGTTGCAACAAATGTATTTGCAGCGGTTATGATTTCATCACCAGGTTTGATACCTAAGGCTATTAATGATAATTTAATTGCATCAGTCCCAGAATTAACTCCAACCGCATATTTACAATTCATTAATTTAGAAAATTTTTTTTCAAACTTTACAAGTTCTTTACCTAGAGTAAAATCACCAGTGCTAACAAATTTTTTAAGATTAGCCCAAAGATCATTTGCGTTTTTGAACTGCTGAGGAAGATATGAGTATCTAACCTTCATTTTAAATTAATTTTTTGCATGGTCTTTATATTGTAATATTTAGGGTTATTCATTGGATCATCCAGATAATTTTTATTCAATGCTTTAAATAGTGATATAATTCCTTCTTTCAAAGATGAATTTAATTTAAAATCTAATTTTTTAAATATTTTTTTTGAGGAAATATGATACGATCTATTATCCTCACTTTCAGTAACAGATAGCTTAACATCTTTACCCACAATATTTTTAACTAAAACACCAAGCTCTTTCACGGACAAATTTTCATCACCTACATTAAATATTTCACCATTAATTAAATCATCTTTAGTTTCTAATAATTTCAAATAAGCATTAACCATATCTTTAATATCAATATTTGGTCTAAGTTGATTACCTCCAAATATTGATATTTCTCTGTTATGATAAGCTATATTTGTAAATATATTTAAAACAACATCTAATCTTTGCCTTTTTGCATAACCACATACAGTTGCAGGTCTTAATGTTGTAACTACAAAATTATTACTTGAATATTTGTTTAAAATTTTTTCACACTCAGCTTTATAAATGGAATAATCTGTTAACGGTTCTAATGACATATCTTCGTTAACATTCTTCTCTGATTTAATACCATAAACTGATGATGAAGATGCATAGATGAATTTAGAAACTTTTTTTTCTTTTGAAGCTTTTACTAATGGTTCAAATGCATCAAGATTAATAGATTTACCAAGTGATGGATTTAATTCAAAACTAGGGTCATTTGAAATACAAGCAAGATGAATAACGGCATTACAGTCTGTTAGTATTGGTTTAATTTTTTCAATTTCTCTAATATCTAGTTTAATTTTTCTTAAATTGTAATGATTTTCTAAAACATCTTTACCATAGATAAATAGATCTACAACATCAACATGATATCCTAAGCTTAAGAGCTTTGGGACTAACATTGATCCGACGTATCCTCCGCCACCAGTAACCAATATTTTTTTCATATTATTATTTATTTTAAAGTATAATAAACTGATTTAATTAAGTCCAACTTATTTAATTTAGTTTTATTACCCATTGTGCCAATTTTTTGTGCAGCAGCAAGAGAACTAATAAGTAATATTTCATCTTCATTCATTTTCATTTTGTCACATAAACTTGCTATTGCAAGCATCGCATCTCCTGAACCTACCTTATCAACAATATTTGATGCAAAAGCTTTTGATTTAGAAGTTTTTTTAACTTTAGTATTATTGATTATCATAGAGCCATCTTTGCCAGATGTTATGATTGTTTTTTTTACATTTAAATTTTTTATGAGTTTTTTTGAAAGGCTTTCTAAACTAGATTTTTTGTCTCTAAAATTTAGTCTTATTTCACCTTCATTTAAAATTAATAAATTAAAATTTTTAAATTTATGAAGATTTTGAAAGCCAAAATTTGAAGCATTATTTTGACTATTAACAGATAAATAATTAGATTTTTGGCAAATAATTTTTGCTATTTTTTTTGTAATTATTCCGTGACCATAGTCAGCCAAAATAACTAAATCATAATTTTTAATAATTTTATCTATTTTTTTAATAACTTGTTTCTCGTTGTTTATATTTAAATCTGAGTCATTCATTTTATAAACACCTAAAATTTTATTTTTACTCACTTCATCTATGAATCTTTTCTTTGATATAGTTGGAGAATTTTCTTTAACTGTAAGATTTAGCTTTATATTTGAGCTAATTGTAGATTTGATAAAATTTAATTGACTATCTTGATCTCCAATACATGATATTATATTTACTTCTTTAACAAAAGAGCTTACATGATTTGCAATAGCGCCTATTCCCCCAAGATATTTTTCCTTAAAAGTTTCATGAACAACTAAATTAGTTTCTTTTCCAGATTTGCCCACAGATTCTACAAAATTGTATTCATCTATAATCAATTCACCAATTACCAAAACTTTTAATTTTTGAAGATCATTAATCTTATTAATAATACTGTTAGTATCAATTTTATTTTTCATTTGATTTAGGTTTTTTGGGTCTAAACTTTCACTATTGAGATTATTAAAATTAATTAGTTTAGATGAGCTAAAAATTTCATCGTCAGTGTAAACTATTTTTCCTTTATTTTTTTTAATTGCTATAATTTCTTTATTTATGTTTCCTGTTATATCCGACTTATTTTGTTTATAATCAGGCCCCTTACAATAAAAATCTGGTTTTAATTTATTTATCAAATTTATTGATGTTACAGAGTCATTGATAACTACATAGTCAATCATTGATAAATTTGACAAATATAATGCACGATTTGTTTCGTTAAAAAGAGGTCTACCTGGTCCTTTTAATACATATTTATCTGATGTAATACTAACAATAAGAACATCAGCATATTTTTTTGCAGAATTAAAATGCTTTAAATGACCAATATGTAGAAGGTCAAATGTGCCATGACATAAAACTATTTTCTTTTTTTTTATTCGAAGTTTTTTTTTTAAATTACTTAGATAATCAAATTTAATTATTTTATGCATTTTATTTGAGATATTTAAACCAGTCTTTAGTTGCCAAATTAATTTTTCTTTTAGTCCATATTGGTGCTTTGTTCCAATAGTTAATTTCTTTTAGCAACAAATTGATACCTTTATTTATATCAACCTTTGGTTTCCATCCAAGTTCTCTTTTTATTAATGAAATATCAGCAAATGTACAGCTTGGTTCTCCTGGCCTTTTTTTTAAAAAAATTTTCTTTCCTCCAAGAATTTTTGCAATTTTATTAATTGAGATAGTTTTACCACTGCCTACATTAAATATTTGGTAGCTGCTCTTTTTTTTTGAAGCAATATAAAAAGCATTTACAACATCAGTAACATATGTAAAATCTCTAGTTTGCTTCCCATCTCCTACAATTGTAAGTGGCTTATTGTTAAGTTTTTGTGCAAGAAAAACTCCAAATACAGCTCCATAAGTGCCACTTGTTCTTGATCTAGGACCGTAAACGTTAAAAAGTCTCAATGATTTTACATTCAAATTATAAACCTTTGCCCAATGCAATATGATTTCTTCACCTAATCTTTTAGTTAATGCATAGGGATATTCAGTAGAAATTAATTCATTTTCTTTTGTTGGAAACTTTTTTGGGATACCATAACAAGAAGAGGAAGCCGCATATATTAATTTTTTTATTTTATACTTTCTACATAAATTTACTATATTTAGAGTCCCTTGCACATTTGAATTAAAGTATGCAGAGGGTTTTTGAATGGATGGAACAATATCTGCAAGAGCAGCTAGATGAAATACCACATCAATATTTTTAAAATATTTTGACCAACTATTAATTTTTGAAATGTCTGCTTTGATAAATTTAATTAAATTTTTAAAATCTTTTATATTGTCTTTGTTCCCTGTAGTTAAATTATCAATTATAGTTATTTCATAATTTTTTTTTAAAAGAAATTCAACTAAGTTACTTCCTATAAAGCCGGCACCACCAGTGACTATTGCTCTCATTTTTATAAATTATATGCTAAATGATTCACCACAACCGCATGAATTTTTTTCATTTGGATTATTGAACACAAATCTTGAAGATAGTTTATCAGTTTGATAGTCCATTTCACTGCCAACCAAAAACATTATTGCCTTTGGATCAATGTATACCTTTACTCCATACTTATCTACATAATCAAAATTTTTGACTTCATCTATTTTGGCAAAGTCAAGTTTGTATGAGTAACCACTACACCCACTTTTATCAACTCCAATTAATAAACCATGTATCTCATTATTAGAACTAGTCTCTATAATTTTTTTTATTTGTTTAGCAGCATTTTCAGTTATAGATAAAATATCATTCATAAATTCTTTATAGAGTAGATTAGAAAATATCTAAAGCAAGTTTTGCCTCCTCAGACATCATATCTTTCTCCCATTTTGGCTC
>MDTG01136877.1_pt1 | contig 19037 bp, 20 predicted proteins | sample 811421 | NCBI WGS metagenome assembly MDTG01 (sample SAMN05326645, study PRJNA326480) | marine metagenome | isolation source: seawater | place: Pacific Ocean: South East | collected 2011
ATTATTAATGGCCCAAATCTTAATCTATTAGGTGAGAGAGAACAATCACAATATGGATCTATTACTTTTGAGAAATTAAAAGAAAATTGCATAAAAAAGTCTAAAGAATTGAGCTTGGATATTGAATTCACTCAATCTAATGTTGAAGGTGAAATAGTAAACTTAATTCAAAATTCAAGAAAAAGATTTGATGGTATTATTATAAATGCAGCAGCTTTCACTCACACTTCAGTGGCAATTAGGGATGCGTTAAGTATTTTTAAAAAGCCTATAATTGAATTACATATATCAAATATATATAAAAGAGAGGAGTTTAGGCACAAATCTCTTATAAGTGATATAGTTACAGGAGGTATTTTTGGCTTGGGTAGTGATGGTTATATTTTAGCCATAATTTCAATGCAAAAGCTTCTTAAAGATGAAAATTGATAAAAAAATAATCAAAGAACTAAGTGATTACTTAGATGAGTTCAATCTTACTGAATTAGAATACACAGAAAAAGATACCAAGATAAAAGTTTCTAAAAATAAAATTTCAGTTTCGAGTCAGCCAGCTCCTATCGATAACTCAGGCTCTTCAACAGGATTACCAAAAACAGTTAATAATTTGAAATCAGGTATTGAAGTTACATCTCCTATAATTGGGACAGCTTACCATGCACCTGAGCCTGGTGCCAAAAAGTTTGTTGAAGTTGGAAAGAAAGTAAAAAAAGGAGATACGATAATGATAGTTGAGGCCATGAAAACAATGAATCATGTACCCTCATCTTCAGATGGAGTTGTAAAAGAAATATGTGTTCAAGATGGTCAACCAGTTGAATTTGGACAAACAATAATCATTTTAGAATAATGTTTAAAAAGATCTTAATCGCAAACCGTGGGGAAATTGCAGTTAGAGTAATCAGAGCATGTAAAGAATGGGGAATTTCTACAGTAGCTGTACATTCTGATGTTGATAGAGAAAGTATGCATGTAAAGTTAGCAGATGAAAGTATCTGCATAGGATCTCATCAACCAGCAAATAGTTATTTGAATATTCCAGCAATTTTGTCTGCTATTGATCTAACTAACGCTGAGGCAGTACATCCTGGATATGGATTTTTATCTGAAAATGCAAACTTTGCTAAAATATTAGAAGAAAATAACATTAAATTCATTGGCGCCTCATCAAAACATATCAAAATGATGGGAGATAAAATTCAAGCCAAAAAAATTGCTAAAGAAAATGGTTTGCCAGTTATAGAAGGATCTGATGGTGGGGTAAAAAATGTTTCCGAAGCTAAAAATCTTTGTAAAAAAATTGGATTTCCAGTTTTAATTAAAGCCTCTGGTGGTGGTGGTGGAAAAGGTATGAAAATTGTTCATAAAGAAGAGGAATTTGAAACACTTTTTTCTACAGCTAAATCTGAAGCTTTGAAATATTTTGGTAATGATGAAGTTTACATAGAAAAATTTTTTCAAAACCCTAGACATATTGAGGTTCAAATATTAGCTGGGAAAAACAGAACTGTACATTTACATGAAAGAGATTGTTCAGTTCAACGAAGACACCAAAAATTAATTGAAGAAACTCCAAGTCCAGTTCTTAACGATGAGATAAGAAAAAATCTTTTTGATAAAACGGTGAAAATGGTTAGTAAAATTGGGTATCAAGGAGCTGGGACTGTAGAATTTATTTATGAGGATGGAAAGTTTTATTTCTTAGAAATGAACACAAGAGTGCAAGTTGAACATCCTGTTACTGAAATGGTTACTGGTATCGATATAATTAAAGAACAAATATGGATAGCCTTTTCAGGAGAAACTGCTCTTAAGCAGTCAGATATTAACCCTCGTGGTCATGCTATTGAATGTAGAATTAATGCTGAAGACCCGAGCAAAAACTTTCAACCATCCCCAGGAACTATTGGCATGTGTCATCAGCCCTCAGGATTCAGAACAAGAGTAGATGGAGCGATATTCCAAGGATATAAAGTTACTCCTTATTATGATAGTATGGTTTGTAAACTTATTTGCCAAGGAAGAAATAGAGTTGAAGCGATTCAGAGAATGAATAGATCCTTAGACGAATTTGTTATTGAGGGTATTACAACAACAATACCTTTGCATAAGAAATTATTAAACCATAAAAAATTCATTAATTCCGATTTTAATGTAAGTTGGCTTGATAAAGAAAAAATTATTTAATAGCAACTCACCAACCAAATATCGTAAACAGGGTGATCAAATGGAGCTATCGAGGGACTAGAGGAAAACATCCAGCCATTAAAAACAAATACTCCATCTTTATTTTTATTAGTTAGATCTTTAACTTGAATATAGGCTGTAATTTCTGGATTATCATCAAACTCTGAATTTTTACATTTAAAACTTTTTATGAGTAAATCTTTATGTTTAATCTCTTCACCATTTTTAAGTTTAACTAAAATATTTTTTGAACTTATTTTGTCTAAAACTTTAATATCTGTATAATTTCCACTAAGATTTTCTGAAGAATTTAATTTTTGAAAAATAAATAATAATAAAAATAAAAATAATATTAATAAAAATTTATTATTTTTTCCAGCTTTTATATTTTTTTTCAATAGCATCTTTATTTTTATTTGGATAATAAGCTGCTTCCGTCCCAGTTAAATTGGGTTGGTGAGGTTTTTGCCAATCGTATTTCTTCAAATCATGACTTTTCTCTATTTTATTAGGAGTAAAATGAATCCATGAATACCACTCGACTGGAATTTTAGATGCGTCAATTTCATCATTATAAATAACCCATCTTTCCCCTTTTCTACTCTCATAATATTTATTGCCTAAGTGATCTTTGCCTACACATTTTCCGAATAAAATAGTTTTAATTCTTGTTCCAAAAGTATCTCGATTCCACCAAGTGAAAATTTTTTTAAAAATAGTCAACATAAAAAAAATTAATTTTTCAATTCAAAATTGTATAAATTAAATTAGACTAAAATTTGATTTTGTATATAAATTAATTGATTCATTATTCAAATTAATTTTTAAAAATTGGGGTCAAATGGCAAAATATTTAGTTGAGACATATTATACATGTAATTTTAAAGTTAATCATTACTTAGATGATGTAAATGAAAGTGAGCTTAAAAATCTTGAAAAAAGAGACGACGGAACATTTGAAATAATAGATGTTAAGCTTGATAACAGAAAAACAAAAAGCTTAGATCCAAAAAATAACAAAATTATCGAAAATAAAAAAATTAATATCGTTGCTGGAAATAAACAGCAAACAACAAAAAACATAGAAAATCTTTTAAAAAATACAAAAGATAACTCTGATAAAAATAGCAAAAGATTTGGTATGCCTGATAGAAGAAAAGGATATATTCAAAAAGCAACTATCGGTGACCATAAAGTTTATCTTCATACTGGTGAATATGAAGACGGAAAAATTGGAGAAATATTTATAGATACAAGTAAAGAGGGAGAATTGGTTAAAGCTTTAATGAACAACTTTGCCATTGCTGTCTCACTTGGTTTGCAATACGGAGTTCCATTAGATGAGTTCATTAGTGCATTTGTAGGGACTAAATTTGAACCCTCAGGTAAAGTTCATGGGAATGATAGAATTCTCAGTGCTTCTTCAATATTAGATTATATTTTTAGAGAATTAGCCATTTCTTATCAAAATAGGGAAGATTTAGCTCATACACCCACCATAGGTTCATCTGATAATTCTAATTTAGATGAGCAAAATTATGAAGATCAAAATCAATTATTAAAAATAGTTAAAGACATGACAAGCAAAGGTTTTGTAAGAAATAATTATAAAAAAAATCTGGTTGATTTATCTGATGTAAAAATAAACCTTAAAGGGAAAAAGTAAATTATTTTTTTTTTCTCAAAGATAAATTTAATTCTTTAAGTTGATTTTCGTCAACGTCTGAAGGAGCATTCATCATCAAATCTTGAGCATTTTGATTCATTGGAAACATAGTAACTTCCCTTATGTTTTTTTCATTTGCCAGAAGCATTATAATTCTGTCTATTCCTGGGGCAATTCCACCATGAGGTGGTGCACCATAATTTAGAGCGTTTATCATACCGCTAAATTTTTCATCTACTTTTTTTTTATCATAACCGGCAATGGAAAAAAGTTTGTACATAAGCTCTGGAACATGGTTTCTTATAGCTCCAGATGAAAGTTCTATTCCGTTACAAACAATATCATATTGGTAAGCATATATTTCAAGTGGTTTTTCAAAATCTAATTTATCTATATCGCCCTGGGGCATAGAAAATGGATTGTGGCTAAATTTTATTTTTTGAGTTTGTTCATCTATTTCAAACATTGGGTAATCAACTACCCAACAAAATGCAAAAACATTTTGATCTATCAAATCTAATTCTTTAGCTATTTTATCTCTTGCTAAAGATGTTATTCTCTCTAATTCTTTTTGTTTACTACACGCTAAAAAAATACTATCTCCAACTGACGCTTTAGTTTTTTTCATTATTTCCTCTAATGCTTTATTAGAAAAAAATTTACCTACAGGACCTTTTGCAAAAACTTCTTTATCTTTTTCTATGGTAAAATAAGCCAACCCAGAAGCGCCCTGATCTTTTGCCCATTTATCTATATTATCAAAAAAGCTTCTTGGTTTATCTTTGGTATTTTTAGTAACTATGCATCTTACATTTGATCCAGCTTTTACAAGTTTTTTAAATATATCAAATGTTATATCTTCTCTAGAAAAAATTTCAGTAATGTCGCTTATTATAAGTGGGTTCCTTAAATCAGGTTTATCACTTCCATATTTTAATAATGCTTCAGCATAAGGAATTTTAGGAAATTTTTCTAACATAAGTTTTTTTTTCGAAAAATTTTTAAAAGTTTTAACTAATAGTTCTTCAACTACTTTGAAAACATCCTCTTGTTCTACAAATGACATCTCTAAATCTAATTGGTAGAATTCTCCAGGACTTCTGTCTGCCCTTGCATCTTCATCTCTGAAACAAGGTGCAATTTGAAAATATTTATCAAAACCCGATACCATTATAAGCTGTTTAAATTGTTGAGGCGCTTGGGGAAGAGCATAAAACTTTCCTGGATTTAATCTGCTTGGCACAAGAAAATCTCTAGCACCTTCGGGACTTGATGAAGTCAAAATTGGTGTTTGAAACTCTAAAAAACCAAGTTTGTTCATTTCATTTCTTATAAAAGAAATAACTTTTGATCTTAAAATAATATTTTCATGAATTTTTTTTCTTCTTAAATCTAAAAATCTATATTTGAGTCTAATTTCCTCTGCATATTCTTGATCACTAAAAACTGGCATGGGTAATTCTTTACAAGATCCTAGGATATCAAAATTTTTTATTACAACTTCTATGTCTCCTGTTTTTATATCTTTATTAATTGTATCCTTAGACCTTTCTACAACTTTACCATCTATTTGTATTACTGTTTCAAGTTGAGTTTTTTCTAATTTTGAAAATTTAGAATTTCCTTTCTCTATAATGCATTGAGTTATTCCATAATTATCTCTTAGATCTATAAATAATAAATTTCCATGGTCTCTTTTTTTGTTTATCCAACCAGAAAGAGTTGTTTCAATACCAATATCTTTTTTTCTGAGCTCACTGCAATTATGACTTCTATATTTACTCAATTATGGTCCTCCAAAACATCTTTAATAATTTTTAAATCAATAGATTTTTTTTTTTTTAAACTAATCTCATCGATTTTATATATAAAATCAAATATTTTACTATACGATCTTCCAATTCTTTTTATTATATAGTTAATAAGTTTTTTATCTAAAGAAATTTGACGATCTGAGAGATTTTTTAAGATTAAAGCAAAAATTAATTCATCATCAGGTTTTTCAATACTTTGTAATATAAAATTTTTAGATCTTGATCTTAGATCTTCTAATTTAAAACTCATATTAACAATTGGATCTATCGAAGTTACAATCAAATATTTGTTATCTTGTTCAATAATATTAATTAAAGTATAAAGTAATTCTTCATTAATATTTAAGTCTAGATTTTCTAAAATAATATTTTCATGAATTTTAATTTCACTAATGATGTCATTATTTAAAGACTTTGATTGAATATTTATTCCTTTAAATTTTTTAAGAAAAATATTTACTAGATGAGTTTTGCCAGAAAATTTCTCTCCATTGATATTCAAAAAATTTTTTTCCCATTTGGGCCAAATATTTAACAATTTAAAAACATGTTCATTGCTTTTTGAGATGTAAAAATCATCATATTTTAAATTATTGTCATGATCAAATTTAATTATTGATTGATTATTATCTCTCATTTTAAAATCCACACTTTGTTTTGTGTATCAAAATTAAGATCACTTTTTAACATAATCTTTAAAAAATTATCAGGAGTTCCATTAAATATTATTTGATAATAAACAAAATCTTGATCAAACTTAATAACAAAAAAATCATAAATTAAGTCAGTTGCTTTCGAAATTCTCTCAAATTTTGAAATCTTTAAATTATCTAAACTTTTAATCTTAATTTTTAGTTGTAATTTTATTGATGTATTAATTTGATTTAAATTTTTCCAATGATCTTCATAAACAATTTTCAAATTTTCTATAATATTTTTTATATCTTTAGTGTTGCTGATGTCTATTTTAGAAAAAGTCAAATTTTTTAAAATAGTATCATCATTTATTGAAATTCTTGATAAGATTCTTACTTCATTTTCTTTTTTAAATAATAAAGCAATAATTGAATCTTTTAGATTATATTTATTAGTTATTTCTTTAAAATCATATTGTTCAATAATATCGTATTTTTTTTTAACTAAATTCAAATCTTCAAGATCTTCTGCTGGCAATATATAATCTAAGAGATGATAGTTATGAACAATTGTATTCCATTCATCGAAAATTTTATTATTAGAAAATATCAATAAATCCTTTTTATTCTCATCTATAATGATCGGAATAAATAAAATTTTTTTATTTAAAGGTGTTGTGGGAAAAATATTTTTTTTCTCTAAAAAACTGAAAACTTTTTTTTTATTAAATGAAACTCCTAGATTTACAAAATAAATTTCATTAATAAATTCCTCTTCTTTAATTGAAAAAGAATCAATCATACCCTTAATTTCATTTAACTTTGTTTGACTTATTTTATTTTGATCTTCTGACTTAACTATTAATAAAATTAATTCTGAAAATGCTTTTTTGAATCCATCATCCAGTACCTTATTTTTATCAAAATTTATCTCAAACGGTCTTGATATTTCGATATTATCAATTTCAAATGGTTTTCCTTGAACATTTTTTGTGGAAAAAAAAAATATAATTAGAGATAGAAATATAAAAAAAATATATAAAAACCCTGAATGAAAAAATTTTTTATTAGTTACCATACTTTATAATAATGAATAAAAACTTAATTACCTATAAAAAAAGTGGTGTAGATATCAGAGCGGCAGATAAATTTGTCAAATTCATTTCAAATATCTCAACAAAAAAAAGAGGCAAAAAAAAGTTTAGCAACATTGGTGGTTTTGGATCAATTTCTGATATTCCAAAAAATATTAAAAAACCAAAAATTGTTGCATGCACAGATGGTGTGGGAACTAAAATTGAAATAGCTAATATTTTAAATAAATATGACACTATTGGAATCGATCTTGTTGCAATGAGTGTCAATGATTTAATTGTACAAGGAGCTAAACCTCTTTTTTTCTTAGACTACATATCAATTAATAAAATTAATCTTTTCAAATTAAAATCAATAATTAAAGGAATTTTAAAAGGTTGTAAAATTTCAAATTGTGAATTAGTTGGGGGAGAGACAGCTGAAATGCCTGGGACCTATAGTAAAGGTAAATTTGATATAGCAGGTTTTTCTGTTGGCATAGTGGATGAAAAAAAAATTTTAAATAAAAAAAAAATTAAAAAAAATAACCTTATTTTAGCTGTTCCTTCAAGTGGACTACATTCTAACGGTTATTCTTTGGTAAGACATATAATTGATAAAAGAAAAATTGATATAAAAAAAAATAAATTTTTAAAAAAAGAATTAATCAAACCAACTAAAATTTATGTGAAAGAAATCTTAAAATTAATTGAAAAAAATTTTTTGAATGGTTGTGCAAACATTACTGGTGGAGGATTAGCAGATAATATAAAAAGGATAATTCCAGAAAATTTATGTGCTGAAATTAATTTAAAAAAGATTAATCCTCATAAGATATTTCATTGGTTAAAAAAAAAAAAAATAAATGATAATGAGATGCTTAAAACTTTTAATTGCGGTGTAGGTTTTTGCTTGATTATAAATTCTAAAAATTTTGATAAAGTAACTAAATTTTTTCCCAAAGAATATAAACCTTATATAATTGGGAAAATAATAAATGGGAAAAAAAAAATAAAATTAAATGAAAAAATTTTATGGTCTTAGGAAAATAAAGACTGCAGTTTTTATTTCTGGCAAAGGAAGTAATTTAATAAATCTTATTAAATTTTCATTTTTAAAAAAATCACCAATTAGTGTGGATTTGGTAATTTCAAGTAATCCAAAAGCAAAAGGTTTAAACTTTGCAAAAAAATATAACATTAAAAATAAAGTTTATACTTTATATAATAAATCCAAAGATGAAAATGAAATTCAAAAAATTTTAAAAAAAAAAGATATTGGATTAATATGTCTGGCGGGATTTATGAAAATTTTATCAAAAAAATTCATTAAACAATTTAGAGGAAAGATTTTAAATGTTCATCCTTCATTGCTTCCAAAATATAAAGGTTTAAATACGCATCGAAGAGCTATTGAAAATAACGAAAAATTTTCTGGTTGCACTATTCATTTTGTAAACTCTAAATTAGATTCTGGAAAAATAATTTTACAAAAAAAAGTTAAAATTAGTAGGTTTGATACACCAAATAAACTAGCAAAAAAAATATTAAAACAAGAGCATTCTTTATATCCTAAGGCTATAAAGACTTTATTTTCTAATCTTTAAAAAAAAAATTAATTTCAATTTTTGCATTTTCCACACTATCTGAGCCATGAACTGAATTTTTATCAATAGAAATTCCATATTTTTTTCTAATAGTACCCTCTTCTGCCTCTTTTGGATTAGTGGCCCCCATAAGTTCTCTATTTGCTGAAATTGCGTTTTCTTTTTCTAAAATCATTGCAACTATTGGCCCAGAAGATAAATAACTGCATAAATTATTGTAAAAAGGCTTAGTTTCGTGAACCTTATAAAATTTTTCTGCTTCAGATTTCTCTATCTGAATTTTTTTTTCTTTTACAATAGAAAAGCCTTTATTTTTGAATATTTCTTTAATTTCATTATCTAAATTTCTTTCGACAGCATCGGGTTTTATTATGGATAAAGTTTGTTCTTTATTATTCATAGTTATCCTCTATGAATTTATTTAATAGCCTTACTCCATAACCAGTTGCTCCACCTGAATTCAGAGCTCCACCATATTTTGAAAATGCCATTCCAGCAATATCTAGGTGAGCCCAAGGTGTTTTATTTAAAACAAATCTCTGTAAAAATTGTGCAGCAGTCGTAGAACCTGCTCCACCTACATAATTAATATTTTGCATGTCAGCATTTTTAGAGTTTATTAATTTATCATAGTTTTTGTGTAAGGGCATTCTCCACAATTTTTCCTCAACTTTTTCTCCAGCATCAAGCAATTGTTTTGATAATTTGTCATTATTTGAGAAAAGTCCAGCATACTCTGAACCTAAAGAAACTATAATTGCTCCAGTAAGAGTAGCTAGATCAACCATAAATTTAGGTTTATATTTTTTCTCTGTAAATGTGAGGGCGTCTGCTAAAACTAATCTTCCTTCTGCATCCGTATTTAAAATTTCTATTGTCTTGCCACTATAAGATTTAACAATATCTCCAGGTCTTTGAGCATTTCCACTTACCATATTTTCTACAAGCCCAACAACCCCTACTGCATTAACTTTTGCTTTTCTTATCGCAAGGTTTTTCATTAAACCAACAACTGTAGCCGAGCCCGCCATATCATAAGTCATGTCCTCCATAAATTTCGCAGGTTTAAGGGAATAACCCCCGGTATCAAAGCAAACTCCTTTACCAACAAAAGCCAAAGGTTTAGAATTATTTTTTGCTCCGTTCCATTCAACGGTTACAAGATATGAACCTCTTACACTCCCTTGACCTACTCCAAGTAAAGCATTCATACCTAATTTTTTTAATTTATTATTGTCATATATGTTTATTTTTAAACCATGTTTCTTAAGTGATATAATTCTTTTAGCGTATTCATCTGGATGTAGAACGTTTCCAGGCTCAGAAACTAAATCTCTTGTATAAAAAGTTCCTTCTTCTAAAGCTTTAAATTTTAATTGATTTTGAACTGTGGTTTTATTTTTATTTCCAGTTATATTTATAGAAATGAGTCTATTTTCTTTTTTTGTTTTATATTTATTAAATTCATAAGATTTTAGTTTTAATCCATGAAGAAAATAACCTATTAAATCTACTTGGTTACCAATTATGCTGTCTGAATTTATGACATACTCACTATTTTTACCATAGTTTATTCGATTATAAAATTCAGCACCTAAATTTTCTATATCAAAATTTTTTAAGCCTTTTTTTATAGAAATTAAAACTATTTTTTTTTTCGAATTTAGCTCAAAAACGAATAAATTTTTTTTTAAATCACTTGTTTTTAATAAATCAGCTATATAAGAAAATTCAGAACTAGTTGTGTATTTTTTTATATTGCTCGTATTAAATTTTTCATCTGTAAATAACACCAAATTTGAGGAGTTTTTTTTCGAAATATTATTTTTAAAGTTAATTTTAACAGACATAAATTTTTAAATACAAAGAATTATAAATGAATGGTATATATTTGGAAATTTATTATTTTCAATGAAAAAATTAATATTTCGAAAATTTATCGTAGATACAACATCTTTTTTCATATTAATTAGTTTAGTGGTGGGACTTATTGTCTGGACGCTTCAAGCTGTAAATTATTTTGATTATGTTGTCCAAGATGGACATGGATTAAAAACTTATTTTTTTTATATAATTTTAAATTTTCCAAAAATAATCCATAGAATAATTCCTTTTATTTTTTTTATATCTCTTTTTTACGTATTAATTGACTACGAAATGAGAAATGAATTATTAATTTATTGGACCTCGGGTGTAAGTAAATTAAATTTTGCAAATAAGATAATAATATTTTCATTAGTTTTAACAATTTTCCAAATAGGAATAGGTGGTTTTTTTTCTCCATACTCACAATATAAAGGTCGAGAAATTCTGAAAGACTCAAATATTGATTTTTTTACATCTTTAATTAAAGAAGGAAAATTCATAAACGCAGTAGATGGTCTTACAATTTTTATAAAGAAAAAAAATGATGACGAGTCTTTCAAAAATGTTTTTATTGACGATTCATCAAAAAGTATATCTAAAATGATTTATGCAAAAAATGGAAGTATTATCGAAAATGATAAAAAGAAAGTTTTTAAACTCTATGATGGGCAAGTAATAAATAAAGATAAAAATAAAATTAATATATTTGAATTTGATGAAATTGATTTTAACTTGGCCGATTATTCCTCTAATACTATTATAGTTGCAAAAATTCAGGAAATACCATCACTATTATTATTAAAATGTAGATTTAATTATATAAATAAAATAGTTGATATCAAAAAATATAATTTTAATTGTAATGACCCATTAAAAAAAGAAATTGAACAAGAACTTTTTAAAAGGTTTTATAAACCTCTTTATATTCCATTGATTGCATTAATGAGTTGTTTTTTAGTTATTGTTCCAAAAAATAATACTTCCTATAAAAGAAATAGAAAAATAATTTTTTTTACAACATTTTTAATTATTGTGTTTTCTGAAGCTTCTTTAAGATATTCTTCTATTTCTAATTTATCTACTTTTTTATACATTATTATTCCTTGGGTACTTTTTATATTAATTTATTTAATTTTTTATAAACAAACTAAAAATGTTTAAAACATACGAAAAACTTTTAATAAAAAATTATTTAAATAAATTTATATTAATTTCTTTAATATTTTTTAGTTTAATTGTTATTTTAAGTATATTAGAGGAAATTTCTTTTTTTAAAAATAACAATGCTAGCTTTTTTTATCCATATTTTTTAACACTACTTGGAGCTCCAATTACTCTTTTTGAGATACTTCCATTTATTTTTTTATTATCAACACAATTTCTATTTTATGACCTATTTAAAAAAGAAGAACTAAATCTTCTAAAAATTAACGGTTTGAGCAATTTAAAAATTATTAAAATTTTGTTTTTTACATCTTTTTTTATTGGAATTTTATCAGTAACAATTTTTTATAATTTTTCCTCAAAATTAAAATTTTTTTACACTGATATAAAAAATCAATTTTCAAAAGATAATAAATATTTAGCTGTCGTAAATGACAGTGGTTTATGGTTAAAAGATGAGATTAATGACTATACACTAATAGTCAAAGCTAATTATATTAAAGATAATTATCTAATTGATGTAATAATAAATGAATTTGATTCTGATTTCAATTTAACAAAAACAATTCAATCAAAAAAAATAGACATCAAAGATAAAAGTTGGATAATTGAAAATCCTATAATTACCACTAAAAATATATCTAAAGAAAATAAAGTTAATATAATATTTCAATCAAACTTTGATAATAATAAAATTAATAGTTTGTTTTCAAATATTTCAACGTTAAATCTTTTTGAACTATTCAATTTAAAAAAAGATTATGAAAAATTAGGCTACTCTCCCACTGAGATAATTATTCATTTACTGAGATTAAGTTCTACACCTTTATTTTTTGGTATATTAACAGTTTTATCTTCCGTAATTATGTTTAATTTTAGAAAGGATAAATCGCTCTTTTTTCACATTTTATTGGGTATTTTGATGTCTGTAATCATTTATTACATAAGTTTTTTATTTAACTCTCTAGGTAATAATGGAAAAATCCCAATAATATGGTCTATTTTTCTACCTATATTATTTATTTCCATATTTGCAATCATAGGTTTAATTAGAGTTAATGAGAAATAATTTTTTTAAATTCTTTATATTGATTTCTATAATTTGCAGTATTTCTCATGCAGATGATCAATTTATTTTTGAAACATCAAAAATTGATATTCTTAATGAAGGAAATCTAATAATAGCAGAAGAAGGTAAGGCTCAATCAATTGATGGGGACCTAATAATTAATGCTAAAAAATTTGAATATAAAAAAGATCAAAAAATAATTAAAGCTTTTAGTGGTATAGCCTATTTTAAATCTAATAATTTAGAAATTGAATTTGGTGAAATAACTTCAAATCAATTAACACAAATAACTACAGCAAAAAATAATGTTAAAATTTTTGACTTAGATAAAAAGCTATCAATAGAAACTAGTTTAGTTAATTTTGATAAAAAAGAAAATATTTTAAGATCTCCCACTACTTCAATTGTAAAAGATAAAATTAACAATCTACTTAAAACAAGCAGTTTTCATTACAACTTAAATGACGAAATATTAAAATTACAAAATGCTGAGCTGAAAGATATCTATGATAATAATTTCAGCATTGAAATAGCTTATTTGAATACTACTTCAAATGAATTAGTTGGAAAGGACATAATAGTTAATTTAAATAATAAATCTTTTAATAAAAATAACGAGCCTAGAATAAAAGGTAGAAGTATTGAATACAATAAAGAGAAAACTGAAATTACAAAAGGAGTTTTTACAACATGCAAAAAAACTGACAAATGTCCTCCATGGCAATTAGCAGCTGAGAAAATAGAACATAATCCAAAAAAGCAAATTATAAATTATGAGAATGCATTTTTAAAAGTATATGATGTTCCAGTCATGTATTTTCCAAAATTTTTTCATCCAGATCCTACTGTAAAAAGAAAATCCGGGTTTTTAATCCCTACAATAAAAAATTCACCCAATTCAGATAGTTATCTAAATCTTCCTTATTTTGCGGTAATTAGTCAAAACAAAGATATTACATTTACACCCCGATTTTATACTGATGATAAATTTTTAGTTCAATCTGAGTATAGACAAGAAAACAAAACTAGTAGTCTCATAAGTGATGTAAGTTTATATAAAGAAAAAGATAAAGGATCTAAAAGTCATTTTTTTTACCAATATAGCAAACTAATAAATTTTAATTATTTCGAAGATTCAAATTTAAATTTAAATATTGAAAAAACTTCTAATGACACATATTTAAGAGGAGATAAATTATTATCACCAATAATCAAAAATTATAATGTATTAAAAAACACTTTAGCATTAAGTTTATATTCTCCTGAATTATCTATCGATACGGAAATAAGTGTTTATGAAAACTTAGATGAAATAAATACTCATGATAAATATGAATTTATATTGCCTAGACTTGATCTTGTTAAAAAAATAGACCATAAAACTAAACTGGATGGAAATTTTATATTTAAATCAAATAATGTTATAAAAAGTTTTCAAACAAATATTCTAGAAAAAATAAATATAAATAATTTTATTTTTAACTCTAATCCTAGTATTACAAATAGTGGTTTCTACAATAATTATGATTTTATAATTAAAAATGTAAACTCCGATACAGATAATTCTAATAATTATAAAAAAGATCAAAACTATTACTTGTCTGGATTATTTCAATTCAACTCATCTCTGCCTTTAATAAAAGAAAAAAATGATAATCTTCACATCTTCAAACCTAAACTAGCACTAAAAATAAGTCCTAATTTCATGAAAGACCTAAGTGAAGAAGAAGGTAACAGATTAGATGTTAATAATATTTTTAATATAAACAGATTAGCTGCAAATGAAACTTTAGAGGGAGGTACATCGTTAACTTTTGGTGGGGACTTCTCCATTTCAGATCAAAATAAAACAAAAGAGATATTTGGAATAAAACTAGCGAACAACATAAGACTTGAAAAAAGTGACGATTTACCAAAAAATAATCAATTAGGAGAGAAAAACTCTAATTTTTTTGGTGAAATATCATTTAGTCCTAATGAAATAATATCGACTAAATATAATGCCTCAACAAAAAATAACCTTGGTGATATTAATTATGAAAACTTTATAACAGAAATAAGCATTAACAATTTTGTTACTACTTTTGATTATTTAAACGAAAATAATTCAGTAGATAAAAAATCTTATCTAACTAATACTACAAAACTTAATTTGAATAACTCAAGCAGTATTCAATTTTCTACAAGAGAAAATAAATCATCAAATTTAACAGAATATTACAATTTAATGTATGAATATAAAAATGACTGTTTGGCTGCTTCAATTGAATACAATAAAGACTATTATACTGACAGAGATATTAAACCAGAAGAAAATTTATTTTTTAAATTGACTATAATACCCTTTGGACAAACAAGTAGTCCTAACTTAAAAAATTAATGTTAAAGAAAATTTATTTAACAATAATAATATCTTTTTTTTTATCTAACAGTGCGTTAGCGAAAGAAAATGTTTTCATTGTTTCAATTGTTGAGGATCAAATAATTACCAACCATGATGTTAATAAAGAGGCAAATTATTTAAAAATTTTAAATCCTAATATTGCACAATTGGATGATAAACAAATTCAAAAAATTGCGAAAAGCTCTTTAATTAATGAAATCATTAAAAAAAGTGAAGTAGAAAAAATTTTGGATATGAATAAAGAGAATGACTATGTAAATGTATATATTAAAGATCTCTACACTAGATTAAATTTTAGGGATGAAAAAGATTTTAAAGATTATTTAATAAATTCTTCAAGTTATTCATTTGAAGAAATCAAAAGAAAGATAAAGATAGAAATTATGTGGAATGAGTTAATTTTTCTCAAATTTAGCGACCGAGTAAGTATTAATAAAAAAAAACTATTAAAAAAAATAGATAATTTGAATAACGAAGTGAGAAATGAATACAAATTATCTGAAATTGTTTTCAAAAGAGTAATGGATATTGATTTAGACAATCAAATTAATAAAATTAAATCTAGTATAGCTGATATTGGTTTTGATAATACAGCAAATATTTATAGTATTTCTGAAAGTTCAAAAATGGGTGGAAATATCGGATGGATAAATGAAAACAATTTATCTGAAAAAATTTATGATAAAATTAAAAACCTTAAACAAGGTGAAGTAACAGATATAATTCAAATAGGAAATGAATACCTTATACTGAAAATTAATGAAATTAGACAAAAAAAAATTCAAATAGATAAAGAAAAAGAATTAGACAAAATGATTAAATTTGAAACAAATAAACAACTAAATCAATTTTCAAAAATTTTTTTTGATAAAGCAAAAATAAATTATTCTATTAATGACAAATAAACCCATAATAATTCTTACTGGAGATCCCCAAAGTATTTTTTTTGAAATTTTTTTTAAATCTTTAAAATTAAATAATTTTAAAAACCCATTAATATTAATTTCCTCTTTGAAGATACTTGAGTTTCATATGAAAAAAAATAGATTTAAAAGAAATATCAGATCAATTAATTTGAATAATTTGAAAAATAATAAGCTTGATAATAAAGTGATTAATTTAATAAATGTTGATTATTATAATAATATTAAATCTAAAAAAAAAATTGATCAAACAAGTAATTATTTGAAAAGATGTTTTGATACTGCATTTAAAATTTTAAAAATGGGAGTTACCAATAAATTTATAAATGGACCTATAAACAAATCTAATTTTTTAAATAAGAAACACTTAGGAATTACTGAATACATTTCAAAAAAATTTAAAATCAAAAAATTTGCAATGTTAATTTATAATAAAGATTTATCTGTTTGCCCTATTACGACTCATTTACCATTAAGGCTAGTGCCAAAGAGTATTAGTAAAAAACTAATCTTTGAAAAAACTAAGTTAATTAATGAATTCTTTATTAAAAATCTCGGATTTAAACCAAAAATTGGAATTACAGGTCTAAATCCTCATTGTGAAAGTATTCTAAAATTTGATGAAGATAAAAAAATTATTTTACCTGCTGTAAAATTACTAAAAAAAAGGGGGTTCAAGATTGATGGTCCTTTTCCAGCAGATACAATTTTTTTAAAACAAAACAGAATAAAATATAATGTTATTTTAGGCATGTATCATGATCAAGTACTTACACCATTAAAAACTTTAAAAGAGTACAACGCTATCAATATAACTTTGGGTTTACCTTTTTTAAGAATTTCACCAGATCATGGACCTAATATACGAATGATTAATAAAAACTTATCAAACCCTCTTAGCTTGTTGCAAGCAATAAAATTTTTAGATAGACGGTGATAAGAATTAAAAAAAGTCTAGGTCAAAATTTTTTAATTGATAAAAATATCATAAATAAAATTACTAATGTTGTTGATATTAAAGATAAAACAATATTAGAAGTTGGACCTGGATCAGGCAACTTAACAACTCATTTATTAAAAAAAAGACCAAAAAAATTTTATGTTATTGAAAAAGATGATGAGCTGGTTTCTTACTTAAAAAAAGAATTTAATGATCAAATATTTATTTTAAATGCTGATATCTTAAAGATTAATGAAAATTTCTTAAGTAAAGAAAAATTAGTTGTCTTTGGAAATTTACCTTACAATATATCTACTGAAATTTTGTGTAAATGGATTTTAAACTTAAATGATGGTAAATTTTGGTTTAGTAATTTAATATTAATGTTTCAAAAAGAAGTGGCCGATAGAATAATTTCTGAATGTAATTCTTCAAAGTACGGAAGATTATCGATTTTAGCAAATTGGAAATTAGATATTAAAAAAATAATTGATATTAAACCAAATTGTTTTTCTCCTAAACCTAAAGTTGACAGCACTTTGTTATATTTTTCACCAAAAAAAAATTTTTATAAGTTTAAAAATCCTCTCAATCTTGAAAAAATTACTAGAGTTTTTTTTAACCATCGTAGAAAAATGATAAAAAAACCTTTTAATGAGCTCTTTTTTGGAAATGATAAAATTCTTTCTAAACTTAATATTAATTTAAATTTAAGACCTCAAAATTTAAATTTTGAAACTTATTATAAGTTAACTGAAGAATATGAAAAATTAAAAAGTTAATTTTTCTACATGCTGTCTAATATATTCAGGATCATAGTCTTTTGAACCATTAGTCATTTCTGCTTCAATAAGATTATAAATTTTTGAATAGCATTTTTCTAAATCTTCATTTACAACAACATAATCATAATTAATCCAATGCAATACGTCTCGACTAAATTGTTTCATTCTCTCTTCAACAATCAATTTATCCTTCATATCTCTATTAGATAACCTTTCAAATAAAACTTCTTTACTAGGCGGTAATATAAAAAAAGTTATTAATTTATAATCTAGTTTTTTATTTTTAATTTGATCGGCACCTTGCCAATCAATATCAAACAAAATATTCTTTCCATTATTTAACTTATCAATTACAGGAGTTCGTGTTGTTCCATAGTAGTTATTAAAAACTTTAGCGTATTCTAAAAATTCCTCATTTTTAATTAATCTTTTAAAATTTTCTTCATCGACAAAATAATAGTCCTTTTTATGTACTTCGTTTTGTCTTGGTTTTCTAGTAGTGTGTGAAATTGAAACTTCAAAATTTTTTCTTTTTGAAATTAAATTGACTAAAGTTGTTTTTCCAGCTCCAGAAGGAGAGGATAAAATTATCATTACCCCATCATTTTCTGTGGGCATTTAAATAAATTAGTTTGCTTTACCTTCAATAAACTTTACAGCATCTCCAACTGTTAAAATTTTCTCAGCTTCACTGTCAGAAATTTCTGAACCAAATTCTTCCTCAAAAGCCATTACTAATTCAACAGTATCTAAACTGTCTGCACCTAAGTCATCTATAAAACTTGACTCTTCAGTTACTTTAGACTCATCTATACCCAAATGATCTGCTACTATCTTTTTTACTTTGCTTGAAACATCTTCTGACATATTGATCCTTTATTGTTTTAAATTCTTAATAGTTTAA
>MDTG01436940.1_pt1 | contig 19036 bp, 22 predicted proteins | sample 811421 | NCBI WGS metagenome assembly MDTG01 (sample SAMN05326645, study PRJNA326480) | marine metagenome | isolation source: seawater | place: Pacific Ocean: South East | collected 2011
AATAGCGAATCAGATCAAACGTACACCTGGTATTTACCTTGGCCTAATTCATATTGCGATCCTTACGTTATATATGAGGTGACAAATGATTGACCCAATTACAGCGGCGGCGGCGGCTACGAAAGCATACGCAGGGGTCAAAGCATTTATTGAAGCAGGCAAGTCCATTGAGGATACGTTTTCAGTAGTAGCCAGATGGCAAGGCCATGCGTCAGATGTTTTGTATGCTAACAAAAGGCAAGAAAAAAGAACAAACCCACTTAAGAAGGTGGTGTTTGCAGACTCAATAGAAGCAGAAGCGGCACAAATGTTTGCCGCAAAGAAAAGGATAGAAACTCAAAAGAAAGAGTTAATAACATTGTTAAAGTATGCATACGGTAATGAAGGTGTAGAAGAATACCGTAATTGCATGAAGGAAGTTCAAGCGCAAAGGCAGAGAGAGGTTTACGCACAACAAGAAGCAAAGGACGCTTTAATTAAGTCATTTTGGATTGCGGTTCTTGTGGGTATAGCTGGCCTTCTAATTACATTTATAATTCAATCAGTACTAGGAAAGTAAAGATGGAAGAGCCAACAAAACAAGTAATAGACGTAATTAGCTTTGGCACTGTTATTGGCACGATCTCTGCCATCCTACCTCCTATTTCTGCTCTATTTACTATTATCTGGGTTGGTATCCGTATATGGGAAACCGATACGGTGCAAGGCTATGCAAAGAAAAAACAGAAGCGTGATAGCAAAGGTCGATTCAAGAAGGATGATGACTAATGTTACAAGCACTACTAGGGCCAGTAGCGGGACTTGCAAAGACATGGATGAACAACCGACATGAGCAGTCCCAGGCTAAACATCAAGCCAAGATGCAAGTCATTAGTAACACTGCCACTTGGGAAGAAAAGATGGCAGAAGCTAGTGCTAGTAGTTGGAAAGACGAGTTTTGGACGCTTGTATTGGCGGTTCCACTCTTTTGTTTGGGTTACAGCGTTATTGTTGATGACCCCGCTATTCTTCAGCGCGTTTCTAATAGTTTTTCTGCTTTGGATAATCTTCCAGATTGGTATCAGTATTTACTATTTCTTGCGGTATCTGCGTCATTTGGAATACGTGGTGCTGATAAGTTGATGAAGTTGAGGGCTAAGTAATGAGTTTGTCGCCTGCTGAAGTAGCCGCAGTTTTAGCTGATCCTACAAAAAAGGTAGATAACCTTGTTGGCTTAGGGGGTTCTCCTGGTTTTGTTGGAACTGCTATGGGAGGGCTGTTTAATTCAGGTGGTGGTCTTAGTAAATCACAGGGTTTTGATCAAGACGATAGAGATCCTTTTAGTAATTTAGGGGGTTCTTTTCGCCCTGGTGGTCAAGCTAGTGCAATATCCGCAGTTCTTGGAGCAACAGGAGCAACCGAATCAGCAGTAGGCAAAGCCGCTATTGATAGATTACAAAATGCAATGGATAGAGCGGCATGCAATCAGTCTGGTGGATTTTACACTATAGGCGGCGCTTGTTTAGTTGGCGAAGCCGCTCAAGAACAAGTAAATAAGATACTTGAAAACCCTGATGCTCCTTCTGTTTTAAAGTCTAGGGCTGAGGCATACCTAGAGCGCAATGATGAAAATAATGACGGCACGGTAAGTTTTGAAGAAGCAGATAACATTGAAGATGTAGTGCTTAGTGCCGCTGTTAATGTAATTAATACAATTGATGAACTCAACGCTATGGGTAATTCAACTGCTGATGACACAACATTAGGAGACGACCTACAAACTAAATCTGAAACACTAGAAGTAATAGATGGGTATGATGATTTAACAGATAAACAAAAAGAAGCTATTGATAATGCAATTGTAGCAGGCGCAAATGTTTATATGGGTGGGCTTGGTGACTTAGACGTTGTGTTTACTGGAGTAGAGGCTGGAGGATCTTCTGCTAGCGACTCTTCTAGTGCCGCCGCTGATGCCGACGCTAATGCTGAAGATGCTGATGCCGCTGATGCTAGTGCAAATGCCAGTGCTGATGCCAATGCCAGTGCAGATGCTAATGACAGTGCTAGTGCTAGTGCTAGTAGCACAAATACAAATCAAAAAGTAGATACTTCTGTTTTAGAGGGGCTTCCTGATAGTGGAGCAGGAAGCTCAAATGAAGCAGGAGGGCAAAAAAGTTCTGATGACACTCCAGACAATGAATATGCTGTTATTGATGCAGACGGCAACCCTGTTTTAAATGATGATGGAACAGAAAAGAAAGTAGTTGTATGGGAGGATGCGGATGGCTCATTTGTTGTTATTGGCGATAGCACTGTAATAAACACAGATGATGGGCCGTATGTAATTGTAAATACAGGCAATGAAGAAAATGAATGGGGTACGTCTGGGGTATGGACAGCAACAGATAAAGATGGAAATACAACAGAGTATGATTTTGATAATGACACTGTAAAAGATATTGTAATTACTGAGGTTCCCAATACGGATCAAGAAGGCACTGGAGATCAAACAGCTACTCAAGGTTCTGGTTCTGCTACAAGCACAGGAACATTTCCTCCTTATGTGCCTCCTGTAATTACACTTCCTGGCTCTAGTGGCACTGGAATAGGTGGTTTATTTAATGTTGATTTAGAAAGTATTTTGGGAACCATAATTGTTAATTCTATTTTAAATAGTGGGTCAGGTTCATCAAATGCTGGCAATGTTCTTTCTTCAGAAGTAACCACACCAATAGTAGGTCCCGTTACTGTTTCTGACGCATCAACTACATTTAATGACTTGCTAAACACTGTTACTGATGTAACCAATACAACTATAGATCCTAACAATACAACTGTTGACAATGTTACAACTACAAATGCAGGCTCTGGCAATGCTTCAGGCACATTTAATAACTTGCTGAATACTATTACTGATAAAACGCAGGGCGGCAAAGATGGTAATGGCGGCAATGGCGGCAATGGCGGTAATGGTGGTAATGGCAAGAATGGTGTTAATGGGGGAAATGGAGATTTTCCAACGGCAGGAAGTTATGCAGGAGGCTATTGCAAAACCAAAGGGCCAAATGGCGGTACATTTGTAGCTCGTTTCCATGATGGAATGGGTGGAACCTATGAGCAAGAACGATTTGAAGCTGCATGCTCAGATGTTAAAAACACAAATGGAAATGGTGGCGGTGATGGAACTGGGCAAGGCCCAGGAGATGGACCAGGGCAAGGCATTGAACGTCAACCACCTCCACCAGAGCCAGAAATACAACAAATAGCACAGCCATCTATTCCGCCTGCTTCATTTACAGCAGATGGCGAAATAAATTACCAAGACCCAGGAATGGTAAGCATTATTGAGCCTGCGGCATTAGGTCTATTAGGCGGACTTGCCAGTAACGCAATGGATGGTTCTGCGGATCTTATTGGAAGATTATCGCTTGAGTCTCAGCAACCCCAGCAATCTCAACAAGGGTTTACCCAGCTTCAGAGATTTGATCAACTTCAGGGGCTTAGTAATTTAAGTATGTTTGATAATGTACTAAGAAGGAATTATATAGCATGACATATTTAAATCTTGTTAATGGGGTTTTACGCAGACTTCGTGAAGATGAAGTTACTTCTGTGACTGCTAATACATATAGCAAGATGGTTAGCGATTTTGTAAACGATGCAAAAGATCTTGTAGAAACGGCGTGGGATTGGTCTGCTTTGCGTAGCACTCTGACTATTACTACGTCAGCAGATGATAACCTTTACTCTATTACAGGAAGCAGAAGTGAAGGCAAAGTTCTGAATTTAATTAACGATACATCTAATTTAGAGATGACTTATGAAACTCAGAACTGGTTTGATAACAAGGAGTATATACAGGAGTCTGTAACTGGTGCGCCTCAATACTATACATATAGCGGTGTAGATGGTAATGGCGACTGCCAGATTAAGATATACCCTACGCCTGACAAAGCATATACATTACGGGCGCGGGTTGTGTTAAGAAACATAGAGTTATCTTCTAACACTGATACCCTTGCTATTCCTAGTGCGCCAGTATTGCACATGGCGGTAGCTTTGCTTGCAAGAGAAAGAGGAGAAACTGGAGGCACATCAACTGCTGAATATTTCAACATAGCAGACAAGCATCTTTCTGATGCTATAGCGTTGGATGCACAAAAGCATCCTGAAGAAACTATATTCTATACGCCCTAGGATCTGATATGTCTCAGCCACTTAAAAGCATTAACTTACTTAGCCCAGGGTTTAAAGGTGTAAACACTGAAGATTCTCCTGTCGCTCAAGATGTTGATTTTGCAGAAATCGCAGATAATGCTGTTATTGATCGGAAAGGACGATTAGCCGCTCGTAAAGGTTTTTCTACTATTACGACAAACAAAACAGCATTAGGCACAGACTACATACATAACATCCATGAGTTTTACGACAGTGCTGGTAATGAAGTTATATTTAGCACTGGCAATAACAAGATAATGACTGGCACTACTACATTAGTAGATGCAACTCCAGGTTCTTACACTATTACTTCTAATGATTGGAAGATTGTCAACTTTAATGACAAGGCGTATTTCTTTCAGCGTGGCTACGATCCTTTGGTATATGACAATGCTAATGGTCTAAGGACATTTACGGTAGCCAACGGTGGAGCTACTAACGCTACATTTAAAGGACATGAGGTCCTTGCCGCATTTGGTCGATTATTTGTTGTTGGTAACGCTACTAATGACAACATTATTTACTGGTCTGATCTTTTAAATGGCAATGCATTTACTGGTGGGTCTAGTGGAAACATTGACGTATCTAAAGTATGGCCTAATGGGTTTGACAAGGTAGTAGCTCTTGCCGCACACAATGGATTGCTTGTTGTTTTTGGCGAGCAAAACATCATTGTTTATTCTGGCGCTACTAGCCCTGCAAACATGGAGTTGAGCGACAGTATTCCTGGTGTTGGCTGTGTAGACAGAAAGACAGTACAAAGCATTGGTAGTGATTTATTGTTTTTAAGTCAGGATGGTCTAAGAAGTCTTGGCAGGGCAGTGCAAGAAAAGTCTTTGCCAATAAGCGACCTAAGCAGAAATGTAAAGCAGGATTTAATAGGACAGATACAAGCTAAAACTAGCCCTCTTACTTCTGTATACAGCCCTGAAAACTATTTTTATTTACTGGGCATGGTTGATAGCACGACCGTGTACTGTTTTGATTTGCGTGGCACATTAGAAAATGGATCATATCGTGTAACTAAATGGCCTAGTGTTGATTTTAAATCGTTTGCTAGAGACAGAAATGGTGACTTGTATATTGGCTCAACAAGCGGGATAGGTAAGTACAGCGGATTTACTGATGCTGGTAGCTCATACCGCTTTAGATACTTTAGTCCACAGCTAACATTTGGTGATCCTTCCAGAATTAAGTTTTTAAAGAAGATCCGTCCTACGATTATTGATGGTTCTAGCTCAGATATATTTTTGAAGTGGGGATATGATTTTGCATTATCCACTAACTCAGCAACATTTCAGACTAGCAGTGGAACTCCAGGATTTTATGGAGAGTCAGAGTTTACAGTTGCAGAATTTACAGAAGGTGATTTGATTACACGCACATCACTAAATACAACAGGCTATGGCAGTGTGGTAAGCGTAGGGTTAGAGACTGACGTAAATGGAAACTCCATATCACTGCAAGATTTTAACGTACTAGCATTAGTAGGAAGGACTTTGTAATGGAGATCACAATGGGAAAAATTGGAGAAGGCCTTTTAAAGCTAGGCGGTGGTCTTTTAGATAATCTTGGAACTACTACCGCTGTAGCTGGCGGTCTTGCTGGCGTAAATCAAGCATATAGCAGGCTTGGTAACATTGGCGAGGCGGCTCAACAAGGCGCTGTAGAGATTGGTGAGGCTGGCAGATTAGATGCTCAGTTTAAGCCTTTTACTGTAGGCGTTGGGTCAACATCTGCTACGCCTTCTCAGTACTTTAGTTCTGGTATTAGTGTAGATGAGCAAGGTGGTTTGTTTACTAATCTTAGTGCTGGTGAGCAGCTGCTTAAAAACAAACTACTTGATGATGCTAGGCAAAGAGCAATTGTTGCAACAGATGTTTCTGGCTCTCAAGGATTAGAACAGGCTGGCAAGAATGTTTTAACTCGCGGTATGTCAATGTTTGGTGCTATTCCTACTAGCACAGCAGACCGTGAGCAAGCTGTATTTAATAGAATACGTGCTACTCAGTTACCAGAAGAAGAGCGTCGCAGACTTGCATTAGAAGAAAGATTGTTTGGTCAAGGAAGGCTAGGTGTTAGTACTGCAATGTTTGGTGGTACTCCAGAGCAATTGGCATTAGCTAAAGCTGAACAAGAAGCTCAAGACCAGGCATCACTTATGGCTATTCAACAAGCTCAACAAGAGCGTATGAATCAGGCGGCACTAGCTAATCAGACTCTTGGATTAAGCCAGAACTTACTGGCAGGAAACCTTGCATTGCAGGGAGCAGAGCAACAGATGGGCCTGAGAGCGCTTGAAGCGGCCTACAGGCCAGAAACGCAACAGCTTGCGGCACTACGTCAGGGTCTCCTAGGATCGCAGATAGCGCAACGTGGGCAGTTGTACGGCACTGGTCTTTATGGTGAAGCCGCAATGGGCGGTCTTGAAGCACTGCTTAAGTCTGGTATTGGGCAAGCTAACCTTATGGGTACGATTGGTACTGGCTTGCTTGCTGGGGCTCTGACGCCAACCCCTCAAGGAGCTACAGGTGGTTTAGTTAATGTACTTAGCGACATTGGTGAAGGCGTTAAAAACATATTTAGTACTTAAGGGTTAGGTTATGTCTTTGTTTGGTAGACGTAGAAATTTTGGATTTAGCCGTGGGTTAGGTGATGCAATAGCCAATCCTTCCTATATGGGTGCGTTGGGCGAGGTTGGAATGCTTGCTGGATCTTTGCCTCAAAGGTTAAAAGAGAAAGAACGACAAGCTGAAGAGATGAAAATTCTGCAGAGTGGCGATCCTCAGCAGATAATTAATTATTCTCTAACTGAAGCCGCTAGGTTAAATGATCCTGAGTTATTAGCCGCCGCACAGCAAGCACAAAAACGACTTAGCGTACAAACAGATTTAGGCAAAGTTAATAACTTAGTGTCTTTGTTATCAAATCCTGAGGCAGTTAATTCAGATGGCGTTAAATTAGCAGGCAATGTTGAGGCTCGTAATGCTATTTATTCAGACATAAGAAACATTTTTGCTGGTAATGAAAATTTGCCAGATGATGGAGGCGAACAATTTATAGAAAGAGGAACTCAAAATTTTGCTACAGGAATGTCAAGACGTGCAACTACGCTTGTTTCTTCTAATCCATCTGCTTCTGCAGACGATCTTGTTCAAAGGTTTGAGCAACAATTTCCAGGCCAAGGAAAATATGTAAGAGACGCTTATACTAAATCTAAGCGGCTTGAGGAAGGAGTAATTGATTTAGATCTAAAAGCATTTAGGCGAAAACAATTGCCAATCAATTTAGCAATAGAGCGCGATATATCAAATAAAATTTTAAGCGGGACATATAACATTGAGGAAGTAAAAGCACTACAAGAACAATTGTACCAATCCTATGTTGATATGGAAGATGGAGAAAGTGCGGCAAGAGTAAGCACTTTAGTTCTTGATTTGCAACAAGCTGTTGCAGACAAAGCTATTTCAGACGCACAAGCCTTGGAAACTGCCTCTAATCAAGCTCAAGAGGCTTTTCACTCAGAGCTTATGAGTCAGGTATTTGCTCCAAATGCCACAGGAGACTTTGACCAAAACTATGAAGATGGGCTTAGGTCGATAAAAAAAGCAATGAAAGACGATGGTCTTATTTATGATTCAAATGAGGAGGCAAAACTAAGAGAGCTTTATACAAATCGTAGAGACACAGCAGCATTTACACGCGGCGATGATCCTATAAATGATATTTATGATGTGGCTTATGTAGCAAAAAATAGACCTCAGTTTGAAGAAATGGAAGAGTTTTTGCGATTAGAAGCAAGAATAAATGACCTGGTTTCTAAAGGAAGAAAACTAGAAGCTAATGATCAATCGCTTAATAGCACAGAGTTGTCCGAATTGAAGGGGCTTAATGCCCAAATGGGAGCGCTTGTTTTAAAAGTTAAAGATAGAGAAACAGAAGCAAAATTTGGTGAAAACGCTGTTGCCGCTAAAGCCAAAACATATGCCGCAATGTTTGCAAATGATCTTACGCAAAGGCCAGACCTTATTACAGTAGAAGGTGAGTCTAGCTTTTTCTTTCCAGATAATGAATTGTTTTTTACAGATCAGCCTATAAGAACGCTTGGCCCTGATGGGCGAAACTATTATCAAATTGCTCAAGAGTTATTGGCAGAGCCTGACAGCGCAAATAGCAAAGCATTTATTTCTAATATCGAGCAACAGCTTAGAGAAGATAAAACTCTAATTAGGGACATGAATGTTGACAATATACAAACAGTTGTTAAGAGTGCAATAGATAGCCTAGGTATTTTAGATGCTGATGACAAAAGAACTATTGCACGCATAGCTGAACGGCAAGCCAGGGATAATATGGCTTCTTCACTTGCACAAATAGCAATTATGGGTGAGCTAGAAACAATTATTCGCAAAACAGAAGGGCTTGATGCAAACCGTAGAGATTCAGAAGGTAGAGTTGTAAGGCAAGACTATATACAAGATTTAATGGCTAAGGCAATGAAAGGCCTTTACACTAAAAATCCATCTGCTTATGCCCAAGCTGTAGAGGCTTATAAAACTAGAGATGAAAGAGAGTATCAAACTAGACGAGACCAGCTTTTGAAAAATGCATTTACTCGGGGTGCAATTGCTCCTGGCTCTCGTAATGCTATGAGGTGAGGGGCGTAGTATGCGTGAATTTAAAAGTGGATTAAGATTCCATACTATTGAACCTGGACAAACTAGAAAAGAGGTTGCGGATCTTTTTGGCGTATCAGTTGATGAACTTTTAAAACATAATGAAGTTGTTTTGGGTAAACGATGGGATGCTGGTGTAGATCTTAGTGATCCTAATAATAGAGAAAGGGTTGCACAAAGAGCAATTGATTTAGGAGCTACAGCAGAAGATTTAGCTTCAGCATTTAAAATGTCAGTTGATGAGGTTGTTAAAGAGTTTAATGTTTTAAGAGCGGATGAGCTTCAAGATATACCTACAAATACTAGAGAACTAAATGAAACATTAGATGAAGTAAGAGTTACTGCAAGAAGAAGAGGCGGCGGTGAAATACTAGAAGAAGTTGACGTAGACGCTCAGCCTACCCAACAAACTCTTGCTGATGTAACTCGGCCTGCTAGAGATGCAGAAACCCAGTTAAAGGAGATGGCAGGAGATAGGCCATTGCCACCAGTTGGTCAACGTCGAGATGACCCTGTTGCATTTTCACCGCCTCCTCCTGATGCAGAAACGCAGCTTAGAGATATGGCAGGCGACAGGCCTTTGGTTGCCGCAACACAAGAGCAAGATCTGCCAGAGCCAGATACATCAAATGTTGTGGCGTTGTCAATTCCAGAACAACAGATGCCTGACAATACATTTACTCCTGAACCTCCTGAAATTTCTCCAACTCAACTTGCAGAAGTACGAGAGTACTTGCGGACTTCAAACATAACTGAAAGCAAATTTGATCTTAATAATCCTATGCAAATGGAGTTAATAAATGTTGCTAGGAATGCCGCATTGCTACGACTTGCTAAAGATGAGCCATTGTTTTTACCAAAAAAAGATGTAGCTGAAGAACAAAGACTTTTTTATATGTTTGATGCTATGCAACCAGAGGTTGCGCCAGAAATTCCTGGGCTGGAGTTTTTTGGAGAAGGATATAAACCAGGGGATGCATACAAAATACATGACGAATACTTTGATCGTGAAAGAAGAGCCAAGGTGCGAGGTGTTTTACGGTCTATTGCTGGTGGAGCAACCTTTGAATTTGCAGATGAATTAGAGGCTTTTATTAGAGCAGAGATAGGCGGATCTGCCACACCAGAAGGCTCATACAAGTCAGAGTTAAAATTAATTAGAAAGCAGCAAAGAGAGTTTGAAAAGTGGAATCCTGTTGCTTCTACGCTTCCTAACTTGTTAGCAACACTTCCAACTGGTGGAGTGTTATGGAAGTCAGCAAAATTTCTTGCACCTAAAGCTACCAATGCAACGATAGCTGGATCAGAAGGCGCTTTATATGGTGTTGGTTCTGGAGACACATTTAGCCAAAGAATTGCATTTGGAGGCGCTGGAGCCTTGGGTGGATATGCAATAGGAAAAGTTATTGATTTAGCAACTATGCCCCGATCACAGGGCGGGTTAAGAAAAGAATCAGATGAGCTAGCTGATAGCAGGCTAGATAGTGAAGAGGCAATAATTGAAGAGCTTGAAAGGGCCGCGTTTGAAGAAACGCTAGAGGAAGTAGACAAGCCAATATACAACGTAAAGCCATTGCGTGATGCACAGACTGTTGGAGAATTTTACGACAGGCTTCTTGGCAATTTACGTGTGTTTTATAGCGATAACTTGCGTGGATTATCAGACTCTTTAGCCGCTGGCGTTTCTCAGGGTGTTGGGTTTTTATTTCAAAGAGCAGATACAGCCGCATTGCGAGAAATAAACAAAGGCCTGGCTAAACTTGGGCCTCGCCTTGTTCCTGTTATAAAAATAATTAACGAAACTGAAAGAGCTAAAGGCGCATTGCTTGATTACGCTGGCGGCAAAATGCTTACAAAGCAAGAGCTAGGTGACTTTTATTTTGACACAGCAGAGCGTGATGCAAAGGGCAGATTTAAAACACGTTTAACTCCCGAGCAACGAGCCGCAAAAGCTACTGAGTTGCGAGAGCTTGCCATATCTCGGCTTGAGAGAGAGCTTGCTGGTCATTTAGATACCGAGCAAATGAATGCTTTAAAAAGCTATCTAACCTACAGCTTTCAAAAAAATAAAATACTAAACAAAAGAGTATTTGGCGCAGAGTTTGGTGAAGAAATTACATATCTTCATACACGCAACAGGCGTTGGCGGGAGCGTGTTATGGAAGAAGAGGGTCTTGATGCCCAAGGTTTTGAATTGAAGTATGGCGACAGTGCATACGAAGGTAGGACCAGGGGATCTTATCTTGATCCTGAGGATATGAGCGGTCCAATCGTTAGTGAATATGACAACCCAATTGTTTCTGACATGCAACGGATTATGAAGATGGAACAGTTTGGCCAGTTGCAAAGTAAGTTTGGGATAGATATTGCACCAGTATTGGCTGGCAAAGCCGCCGCTAGAAAAGCCGCAATTGAAGCTAACGAGCAAGTGCCTACTACTCTTGCTTTAACACCTGATGAATTTATGGATGCTTTTTTCCATACGCTTGTACGCAAAGGTCTTAGTGATGATGGCGCTCAATATACTGTCAACAAAATAAAAGACCACATGCTAGGAACAGCCAAAGCTCCGCACCCAGTTATTCAGGCCCTGAATTCTGCGGCGTATGCTTTGACATTGGCAGGCCCGCTGTCTGCCATTTTGAACATTGCAGATGTGCCTTTGCTTGGCGCTAAATATGGAAGCAAAGCCGCTGGTTCTGGAATGAAGGGGTTATTGCCTAATAGATTTAAAGAAATTCCAGATGTAGATATAGAAGCTATGGGTTTAAACAATCAGACCTTTGGCGAATTTATTAGTTTAGTTAATGACAACTTAAATTATCCGCAAGGATGGATGACAAGAACTGCTGAGTTAATGCGGCAGGGTGCTGACTTCAGCATGAAAGCATCAGGCTTTGCCGCAATGGATGTTGTAGGCAAAAGAGGGGTAATAAGAGGCGTTCTTCGTAGTGCTGTTGATGATGCTAATGTAGGAAATCTTGCAGAAAACTGGGGCTTTTACTTCAACAAAAAAGAGCTTGAGGTTATTTCAGATCAGCTTCAAAAACATGGCGCTGATTGGAGAAAGTATGATGGCCCAGGGAAAGACCTCATTGAAGAGCTTATGTTTGCAGGGCTTGGTCAGCAACAGCTTATTAGTGCGGCCGGCAGGCCAGCGGCATGGGCTAGGCATCCAAACCTCCGTCCTCTATGGGCGCTTCGCGGTTTTGTAATCAAGCAACAGGCTTTGTTTTTGCGCGAGGTTCTTGGCAATCTCAAGAAAGGTAGACCTGACTTGGCGGCTAGATTTCTTGGCAGATATGCGGCGCTTGGTGCGGCTGGGTATGCAGTAATTAATGAAGGGCGTCATGCCATATTTGGAGATGGCAATGTTTCTGCTGGAGGATTGGTTAGGGGATATGGAGATGCATGGGCCTCATTGCTGACAGCCAATACTCTTGGCCTTAACGATTACCAGTACGGAAAAATCAAAGAAGAAGGTTTGTTGATGACTTTTGCAAAAGGAATGCTGCCAATTGCATTGACAAGACCTTACGACATTGGAGCTAAGATAATAGGTGTCATTGATGGTAAGCGCCCACCACAGGCTCTTCTTACAGAGGTTCCAATTGCAAGAGACGTATTACGGCTAGGCGAAAACATTTCTGATGAAGAGTCATTTATTGGAAATATTACTGGAGGTTTGCTTGCTGACGAAGATCGCCGTGAGGTAATGAGAGAGTTACTGCGTCAGCGCAATACAGCATCTAACTAATGGATGAATGCTCTAACCAAGTGCAGACCGCATTGGATGGCATCTGGGAAATCTTAGCACTGCATCCATGGGATCTTATTTATCTAAGTATACCTATGTCTATACTGGCATTTTATGGTCTTTCAATATACGCAATCTTTAAGCATATACAAAAGAAGTATTCTGTTTAGTCCCAGCTTTCAAAATCAATCCAGCCTTTTACTCCTTTAAATCTTTTGTTTTCTAAAATGCCTGCCTGTTCTTTGTAGTGTTTAGATATTTGGCTGTGCTCTTTTACCATGCGCTTGCCAAGCATAATGTCCTCTACCTTTTCTCTGAGTATTTTTAAAGCACCCTCTCCATAGGTGTCAACATAATGACGGTAGAAGTAATCAGGGTTACTGCCAAACTTTTGGTGGCATCCATAGCAGTGGGCAAAAGCATTTAACCCGTCGTACCTAACACCCTTCTTTGCCCTGCCAAAGTAGTGAGAGCAGTGCAGTGCCATGCTGTTTTCTTCATACTGCTTGCCACAGCCCTGGCAAATAAAGTCATTCCGCATCCTGACACAACGACTAAACCAGTGGTCCGCCACCGTCCTTTTGAGTTTCATTGCATTTCATCCCTCATTGTCTGAGGCCAAGGAACATAGACCCCTTTGTGTTCTGATAGATACCGTATAAGTTCTTCTGCGGCATTGCTTAGTTCTATTGTTGACAGCTTTGCTGTTGAATTTTTTTTGTACATAGCCCAGATGATAGGCTTGAATAGGATTTCTTTTACTCGTATTTCTGTAAATGACAGTTCAAAATCATCATCAAATGGGTGTGGCATTGTATGCCCTGCGTTATTTAATTCTTCTGCTAACTGTCTAAACCATACATGCATTGCATTATTTTGTTTTGCAGATCTGTTTGCATCTTTGATTAAGTAAAGATTGTGTTTGCCATCTGCAAATGACCTATTAATAAAGTCAACAAACTGCTCTAGCTTGTGAGTTGTGTCAACAATCCACCCTTGTCCACTGTCCATTTGATCCTCCAGTTGGCCCAGTTAGCCCAGTTAGCCCCTGTTTTAGGGGGCGCAAGTGGGGGTTTTCAGGCCGGTTTTCCCCTTTAAGCTAGTACGTTAAGTGTCCAATTCCGTTATTGATCTGGACACTAATGCCTGCGAAACCCAGGTTTTATATATGTTGGCCCAGTTAGCCCCAATGTCTTGTGAACTGAGTTCAGCCGTAATGTCCAGCACAGTAAGCGTTCTGGACACCTACCCGCCCCCTAAATCTGGGGCCAGCGGGGCCAACGGGGCCAACTAATATGTTACCCACTTGTAATACTTTGCGTTGTATTGTCCTACCCGCTCCATTTGTAAATAGTTTCCCTGCAATAACTTCATGCAATTGCGGAGTGATTTCTTTGTGCATTCATTGGGATTCATTTCTTCGTCGTACAAAACCCTGTACAGGTCTGACTGTGAGAAACTTTTGCCGCACTTCATGGCGGCTTTAAGAAAGTAGAACTCATCTTCGTAATGAGCCTTGGCTTTGGCGATATTGACTTGAGCCTTTTGTCTTGCGCTCAGGCTGTCTATGTCGTCCTCTCCAAGAAACTGAACTGAGGCTACAGACTCTTCATAATCTATTAGCTGGCTAGTTTGCTTGTACTTGAATCCACCCTTGAAGCTAACCTGGGACCTATCTTTTTCATTAATTACTAATAGCTCTTGATATGGGGCGTACTTATCATTGAGAGGGTCAAGGCCAAACATATTGTCTACGTCTGCCTTGAGGTCACCTACACCCTCGTATACCAGCCTGCCGTCCAGTGTTCTGTGCTTGTTGCAATGACCCAGCAATATGACCGTACCACCTGAAGCCGCAAACTCTCTGAACACGTGAAGCACGTTTCTCATATCGCCTTTGTTTAATACTGGTGCAAACTTTTTGAGTGTGTCGCAGATAACAATCTTGCCGTCTGCCTCACCTTCCATTCTGATTAGGTTCAAAAGACGTAAGGCATCTTCTGTATTTTTTAAGCTGGGGTCATTGGAGTTTGATAGCGTCACCATTGTCATGCCACGTTGGTCACCAAGTTTTGCTTTCTGGATTACACCCCTAGCGCCATCGTCCTCGTTGAAATAGATAACGTCCTCACCTCTTATGAGTCCGTTGTCGATGGATTGAAACAGGTTGCCAAGTATCCACACTGTTTTGCCTGCTCCGCTGGGAGCGTATACAAGGGTGACTGTTCCGGTCGTAATCATTTGGGGAATCACATCGCGCTCCCGTTGGAGGCGTTCTTCCATCTCATCTAATCTACTGTTCACAGCGGCGTTCTTAAGCCTGCTGAGAGCAGATGAGGCAGGACCAGTGCCATCCATGGGAGGTAGTGAGTTTTGCTGTGAGGAGCCATTGAGGTGGCTCTGAGAGGAGGGAGTGCTGGGCGTTCCGCCTTTTGCCATTATTTCGTGATACTCAGCCCATTCATCGCGCATTGGCTTCTCCTTTTTTTACGGGGTCGAGCCCACCACTTTGGCTGAACAATGCCTAACTGTCAAGGACTTTCGGCATTGTTGGGAAAGGTTTGACAACCTAGGCCAAGGTTGCTAGACTTTCCAGAAGGTCAACAAAGGAGGCTAATAATGGCAAACAGACCAGGCTATACAAATATCAGAGGTACGGACTACAAGCTAGTTGCACAACGCGTCAAGGAGTTCAGAGAGAAGTTCCCGAAATACGGCAAGCTAACCACCGTTATCCATCAAGACGAGAAGAGGGTTCTTGTCCAAGTAGATATTACTGACGAGACGGGCCGCATCATCGGGTCGGGTATTGCAGAGGAGGATAGGACTGCAACCAGAATCAATGAGCAATCAGCCGTTGAGTGTTGTGACACATCAGCTTATGGCAGAGCATTAGCAAGCATGGGTTACGCAGGAAACGATGCATATGCAAGCGCTGAAGAGGTAGCAAATGCAATGCAGAATGATACACCTAAAAAACTCTTAGATCATAATATGGCTGTAAAAGAGTACATGCATGAGATATATGAAATAAAGGTGTGCATGGCTAAAGAAGATTATGCATTAGCCGCAGGCTACTGGCATGAGTTGGGTGAGAAAGTACAAACAGCACTGCATGTTGCACCCACTAAAGGTGGCATTTGGGAGACGCATGAATTTCCAATGCTAAAAGCAGATGGTGCTGTTGGTAAAGCAGTAAAGCAACTTATCAAGAATAGCCAAACGGAGGAAGCGGCATGACTGATGACAATAAACCTCAATTTGTAGATGGAATGTTTGCTGATGAGCCTAGTGAAAAAGTAATCGATTTCATTAAGGCCAATGTAGCATTTGATTTACAAAAGTTCTGGAAGTTTTGTGAGCATTGGAAAGAGCAAAACCCTGATAAGAAATATATGAGGGTAGCAATTAAAGTAGGAAAAGAAAGTGGCAAATGGTATCCAGCTATTGACACTTATGAGCCAAAGGCAGATCAAGAGCAAAAGAATCCTTGGCGTGACTAATTGCCAGTCCGTGGCATTTGCCCTCGACCGAATCCAGAGTAGGTCGGGGGATTTTTTTAGGAGGAGAGGATGGAGCAGGAAGAGTTTTATTATTCTGAGCAACTGATGAAGATGTTTAGGGTTGGCACTACGCCAAAGCTAGTAAAGATTCTTGAAGAATCTGGCATCGGATACTTGGTTGATGGAGACAAAAAGCCCTTTGTATTCAAGTCTGTCATCAAAGATTTATTGCAGAATAATTCTGGTGGCAACTACGAAAATATCCGCAAGCAAGTCCACAATATAGAACGCTAGTTCTTTTTAAAAAAAGAATAAAAATAAATATCTAATTCCTTTTGTAATAAATAGAGGGAACCCCGCGTGGGCGCACCCGACGATTATACCCGCTGAACAGCGCGGGTGTCGGGCCGCGCCCCCCAATGCGGGGTTCCCGAAATTATATGGAGTTGGTTATGAGTATGGTAAATGAGTTTGATCGTGAGAAGTTGTTATCGGATTGCGAAGCTGTTTTGAATCCGGAGGAGGGGCAGTTGGTTGTTACTGGCCCTGTTGTTTGTAAGACCTGCGCTTACTACGTTGGTCGCTGGTGTGGTGAGTACATGGCTGACGCGATTGGTGCACCACCAAATGAGTCTGGGAAAGGAGGGCAATGGTTGTTTCAGCCTTACTCCCGTGAGACTGATTACTTTGCGACTGTACAGGAAGCAATCAATGTCCAGGGCAGAATGCTTGCTGACGAACTGGAGTGCGAGCTGTCTGAACTTGGCGAGTTATTAGTAGGTTAAGGAGCTAGTTATGAACTTTTGGTATTCACTTGTAGATCCTAGTAAAGAGTACATGCATGGTAGATACGATCATGTAAAGAAAATATCAGATCATTGCACTGATGATGACATTGATGACGTTATTAGTGAGATGATGAATAAGCATGGAGTTGATGAGATGTGGTATGCAATTGAAAAGCAAGGCAAGTACACATCTTCTGGTTTAACTACGATATGCAGACCTTCTGTTTCGGTTCTTGATTTGATAGAGGATATTACCTAATGGATAAGCGTGATTATAAAAGAGCTTTCTGGATTAATGGCAAAGATGAGCTGTTACATGAAATGTCATTAGAAAGACTGCTTGAGTGTGGATATAACATAGCGGCTACTGGTTGCCAATGTCTTGGTCATCATAAAACAGAAATGAACGAGGCTAGATTTAGAATGGTAAACAGTGAGTTGCGTATGCGGAATGAGCCTAATCTTGAGTATTTTGATGCGGCTAACAAAGGTTCTTTCAACGGGATAGGAGCTTACTAATGAAATATACAGTTCAGTTGATTGAAACTACGATGCATGTAGTAGAGGTTGAGTGTTCTTCTTTTGAGAATCCAGAGGGAATTGCTTGTCGACTATGGCGAGAAGGATTGCTTGTTGATCCTCATCCTGAGCTTTTGCACTTGAGGCCTACTTTGCTTGGTCAGGATCGCAAGTCAAATGCCGATGACCCTTACCCCGAGGACACTGGCAAAGATGGGTGGCGTCTTGAGTCACCTTATGTCTAAAAAAGATTGCCAAGGATGGCTCAACTATGCTAACCTTTGTTAAAGGTTGTCCAACTACAGCCTTTTATATTCTAACTAGGAGTTCAATATGAACAAGAAATATAAGCGCATTGTCAATCTTTTAGAAGAGGCAATGAAATCAGAAGAGTCATGGCGTAAAACATGGCAAGCACAATCTCGTTTGCATTGTAACTTTGTAAGCAAGCGTCCATACACTGGGACAAATCAGCTTACTACAATGCTGTCATCACATATGAGTGAGTTTAAATCTCATTACTGGGTGACATTTAATCAAGCAACAGAGACATTCGGTAAGTCAGTAAAAGGACTGACAGCTACACCAGCTATATTCTTTGGCAAAGGTGTAGATGAAGATAACGACAAAACGTATCGATTTTCTCGCGTTTATAATTTATTCAATATCGACCAGCTTGGTATTGACCCACCTCAGATTGAACATAGAACATCATCTTTAGAAGATCCCTATGAACTACCTAGATCAATGGGCATTACAGTAGAGGAAGATGAATCTTTTAATCCTTGTTACTTACCTTTGAAAGATACGATTAGGATGCCAGCACCATCACAGTTTGCATCTGACAATGAGTTTTGTTCAACGCTATACCATGAATGTTCTCATGGAACTGGTCATAGCAAGAGGCTTAATCGTGATCTAACTGGCAAGTTTGGTGATGAGGATTATGCAAAAGAAGAATTGGTAGCTGAACTCTCGGCGGTATTTTTATGTGCAGAGTTAGGCGTGAAGTATGACTTACAAAATCACGCAAGCTATTTGAAATCTTGGCAGAAGGCTATTCGGTCTGATGCTAGGTATGTGCTGACTGCGGCTGGTGATGCGCAGAAGGCAAGTCAATACTGCATTTCGCAGTTAAATTTAGTACGTAAGTACGAGGAGAAAGTAGCATGAGTTTTGATGTTAGTAGTTTAGTTGTAAAAGAAGATGTGCCTATTCCCAGTGCAAAGAAAGGCCTGGGCAAATGGTCGACGTTGGCAGACAGCATGAAAATTGGTGGGTCTGTTGAGTTACCAGCAAAGCACGCTCAAAGTTTAGTTGCGGCTATCAAAAGAGGTCACAACAAAGCAGTCACTCGCACTACTGGTGTGGATGATAATAATGAGCCTTTGAAAACCGTATGGAAGCAAGAGGTATAAGGCGAAGGGCACGGACCCCCGCCAGCGGGTGGGGGGCTCCGCTGCCCTTCACCTTTTCTTTTTTTATAGGAGTTAGTTATGTCTAGTAAACAAAATCAAAGACAAGCAGTAATCTCTATTGGCTTGTATCAATTTATAGGAAGTATTGCAGATTGTTTGGCTGTAGAAGATTTGATGG
>MDTG01299817.1_pt1 | contig 19033 bp, 19 predicted proteins | sample 811421 | NCBI WGS metagenome assembly MDTG01 (sample SAMN05326645, study PRJNA326480) | marine metagenome | isolation source: seawater | place: Pacific Ocean: South East | collected 2011
AATTCCGTGTTACATTATGTTGTTTTGATACACAGGTGTACAATGTGCAGGTGTTTACAGATGATAACATAGACGAAATTGACGAATATGAAATCAAAGGTGGTGGCGGTACTGACTTTGATTGTGTGTTCAATTACCTTAAACAAGAAGCAATTGACCCTAAAAGACTAGTAATGTTTACAGATGGTTACCCTTGGGATAGCTGGGGTGACGCCAACTACTGTGATACAGTGTTTATCATACACGGTGACAAAAATCCCAATCCGCCCTTTGGTACATGGGCATTATACGAAGATGAGTCATAAGCAACCAGAATATGGACTATTAACGGATGCAGATGTTACTGCCTTAGAAGAAGTTGCTATATATGATGGCACTGATGCTCCTGACTGGGCAAATTCACGTGAATGGTATATAACCTGTAGGTACGAATTAGAATATAACGATCCAGAAACTGCGTGTTTTATGGAAAGACCGGACTACTAATTTTACCTAAACCAGCATAAAACAGTAAATAAACTACGTAGTTAACTTACAATAGGATAATTAAAAGTATGACAGAAGAAAATAAAGAAATACCAATGCCCAAGGCAGAAGAGCCCGTTGCAGAAGAACCAAAAGTAGAAGAGGTTCAACTCACCATTGGTGATATTACAACTTGTAAAACAATAATAGAAATTGCATCTTCAAAAGGTGCATTTGAGGCAGAACAGTTACATGTTGTAGGATTAACCTATGATAGAATAGTTAAATGGCTCTTAGCCAATCAACCCGCAAAAGCTGAAGAGACGTCTAAAGCTGAAGGAGAAACAAAAGATGATTAAACACCTAGGTAAACACGGCGATCGTAAGGTTGCTATTATGTTTAGAGAAGTACCCGATGAAGGACATATGTGTCTTGTTGTGTACCCAATGAACATGCAGTCACAACTATCAAGTGATTTTATGAAAGCTCTTGAAAGTATAGAGTGCCAGCAAGCCGAATCACTTGGTGATGCAATGCATAGCAAAATGTTTTCAGATGGTACACCAATACTACAAAGATGTCATCAGGAACGTTGGATTAAAAAACTTAAAACTTCAGACGTTGTAGTAACCGCAACACCTACATCAAATGTACGTTTAGATGAATTAAACAAAATCCTAAATGAAATGAAGCAAGGAGAAGATGCAATCAAACGTATGGCAGAACTCGATGCTGAAGGTGGCTACACTGGTAAAGTTCGTCCACGTGATGAATTTGGTAGAGAAATTGGTGGTCCAAACTATATTGCTCCAGGAAGTCTAAATTCAAGTTCAAACAAGCAATTAAATGAAGCCGCTGGCGGAGCACCTGTTGTTAATCCTGCAAGTGCCGCTATGACACAACCTACATATGCACAAGAGCAGGCAATGGCTGCACCACAAACAGGTGCACTTACTGATGATGTAATTGCAAATAATATGAAAGCACAGGCAGACAGAATGGCCGCTGAAGCACAAAGCATGATAGCAGAGTCACAACGTATGCAGGCTGAAGCAAATAGTATGATGGGAATACCTGCAACACCTGCTAAAAAGAAACGCGGAAGACCGGCTAAAGCAAAAGCATAAATGGACATTCCATTTACGAAACTTGAAAAATGGAAACAAGTAATTGACTCTATTGATCAAGAGATGATTCCTATTGATGTTGTTAAAAAAGTTGTTTTTAAACTTGAAGACGGCAAACAAAAAACAATTAATTTAAGCACACTACGTAAACAAGGCTTAGATATAGAAGACATAGAAGTTGTTGTTAATAAAAACATGACAACAATAACAAATAAAGGTATTGTAAAACTGGACTTTGTTGTTGATGTAAATGCAGTTGCCGATCGTATCGAACCATTAACCAAAGGGGATTTAGAAAAACCATGAACGTAAGACTAGTATCATACAGTAAGCCAAGCGAGTTTCAAACCTATGACGAACCTCTTTTAAGTACTCAAGATTTAATTGCCTATTGTGCTAAAGTTTCTAATCCTAACCATCAGATTAACACTGAAACACATGAAAGGTTGCTTAACTATCTGGTTAAGCACAAACACTGGTCACCTTTTGAAATGGCCAGTGCGTGTTTAGAAATAGATACCACACGTGATATTGCACACCAAATAGTGCGTCATAGAAGTTTTAGCTTCCAAGAGTTTTCGCAACGTTACGCCAACCCAAAAGAAATGGGAGACATGTTTGAGTATGCTGAAGCGAGACTGCAAGACAGTAAAAACAGGCAGAACAGTATAGAGACTGAAAACGTGTTATTACATCAAGAATGGTTTGAACAACAGGAAAAGGTAATTAAAGCCTGTACAGAAGCATACGAATGGGCCATTGAAAACGATATTGCAAAAGAACAAGCACGTAAGATATTACCAGAAGGTTTAACTAAAACACGTTTGTATATGAACGGAACAATACGTAGTTGGATACACTATATTGAACTGCGTGGCGCCAATGGCACACAAAAAGAACACATGGAAATTGCACATGCTTGTGCAGAAGCCATAGCAAAAATCTTTCCTAATATAGAGGTATATGCAAATGGCTAAAACTAAAAAGACAAAAATATTAGTTACAGGCGGTGTTGGCCTTATTGGACATAATGTAATTAAAGAATTACAAAAATCCAGAAAAAACGATGTACAAGCAATAGATGCATTTACCACATATGGCACCGTTGATAAAGCCGAACTAGAGTATTTGTACAATCAAAGACTAAAACAGATAGACCAAGAAACACAGATATTCAAAGAAGACATTTGTATTCCAGAAATAGATGAAATATTTAAAACATTCCAGCCAGATGTGGTTATACACTTAGCCAGTTTTCCACGAGAAGCCGCAGTAAAGGCAAACCCAATTGAAGCAGCCAGAACTATGTGTGTTGGCACTGCTAACCTATTAGATTGTTGTACACGTCACAAAACACCTAAGTTTGTTTATATAAGTTCAAGTATGGTTTATGGTGACTTCGCAGAAGCATCAGAAGACGACAAACTTAATGCAAGCGGACAATACAGTATTTGGAAAATTGCAGGAGAAGAACTGGTAAAAGAATACAATCGCACAACAGGACAAGACTATATTATTTTACGCCCAACTGCTGTATATGGACCACTGGATGTAGGTGATAGAGTAATTGGCACATTTTTTAAACGTGCAATGGCTGACGACACATTGTATGTGAACGGCAAAGACGAAACCCTTGATTTTACATATGTAAAAGACACTGCCACTGGAATTGCACTTGCAAGTGTTGCTAAAAATGTAACTGGAACATATAATATCAGCAGAGGCAAAAAAGAAAAAATCATAGATGTAGCCAATATAATTGTAAAGTTAGTAGGCAAAGGCACTGTAAAAGTGAGAGCCAAGAAAACAAGTATGCCCAGCAGAGGTACACTTGATTGCACCAGTGCAATGATGGCATTTAAATTTAATCCAAAGATAGATATAGAAGAAGGACTTAAAAACTATTATGACTGGGTTAAAGATTCCGTTTACTGGACTAAAGAAACAGTATAATCAACTAAGAAGTGAAATTCTTGACACTGTTGACAAAGTATTAAGAAGTGGCCAACTTATGGATGGCAACTACACAACAGAATTTGAATCATGGTTAGCAAAACGCAACCATGTTGATCATGCAGTTACAATTGGTTCAGGAACAGTTGCACTAGAAGCAATAGCACACTATCATTATCAAAAACTAAACTTAAGACAGCCACAAGTTATCATTCCAAACTTGACATATCGTGCTACTGCAAATGCATGGGTGAATGCTGGTTGGAAAGTAATAGTTGCTGATACCGATCAGTATGGATTGTTAGATATTGACAGTGTGCGAAAACACCATTATGATAACATAGCCATATGTTTAGTTGGCCTATACGGTGCTAGTTTAACAAAATATAACACAAAAAAGTTTAGAGATCTAGCCGATGTTGAGGATTGGATTGTTGTAGAAGATGCCGCACAACATTGGCTCAGTTGGGATTGTAATAGAATCGAAACCAGTGCTATAAGTTTTGATCCAACTAAAAATTTAAGTAACTATGGCAATGGTGGAGCAGTTGTAACCAACAGTAGAATAATTGATGGATACATACGTAATTACAGATCCAATGGCAGACCTGATCGAACAGGCGGCACAAACAGTAGAATGAGTGAAATTGACTGTGCTACACTATTGGTTAAAACAAAATACATAGATGAATGGCAAGAACGCAGACAAACAATTGGACTTTACTGGATGGAAAGGCTTAGAGCAATTGAACGTGTACGTTGTTTAATTGATGCTACCAACAGTGAACAACATTGTTTTCATAAATTTGTAATTGACATAGATGGCAACCGTAACGATATAAAAAATTATCTTAAGGCAGTTGGTGTTGAAACAAAAATACACTATGAACATGGCATAAGTGAAATTGGATCTTTTGATGGAGTAAAACCGTTGTTAGCGGCCAGCACTGCCCTTAGTCGGCGTGTGCTAAGTTTGCCTATCTATCCAGAATTAACTGATCTTGAAGTTGAGTACATAATTGATCAGGTGTTAGATTGTGTTGCTTAAATAGATGCTCTGCAAGCCAATCCCATTCGTATGTTAAACGCAGTTTTTTAAAATCGCCTTCAACTGCGTCATAGTAATCAACTGCATCTTGTGCACCAATTGCACTCCAACCAGCCACAGCAGACGTTGTATCCGCACGTAACCACTGGTTAAGTCTGTATTTGCTATCTATATTAGGCAAACTATGCTTTAATTTTAAACATTCACGAAATGCACTTCGCCATGCAATCCATGGATCATCAGCATAGCGAGCTACTCCACTTAGTAACGGAACAACCTCGTGTTCTTGATCAAGTGTAAAGTCTAAACCTTGTGCTTGATTTATTGCTACTAGTTTTTTGTTATATGCAATCATTGCCATGTGTCCATATTCTAAACCATTAACAGGATTGTGTGCATGAAATATATAATGTTTTGGTTCTTGTAGTCTATCTGGTTGCCAATGCCAATCAAATGCAGGATTGACTTCTAGTTTAGCAAACACACAAAAGGCCCAGTCAGTGGTACTTGCTTCTAAGGCAGCACGATATGCTTTTGCTCTGCCTTTTATACCATCTACTCTTGTAATCCTATTATAGCCTGTGTGTACACGATGCAGATATTCCCAATTTTGTTCTGCGTTTGATTCACCATTGCTTATGAATACAATGTCCAATGGGCGAGCATCTGCAGGCTCGTGTTGTTTGTTAATCCATTCATAATCATATACCTGTGTACGTATATAATTTTTTGCATCTTTTGGTATCAGCACATTAGTACTGCCTCTTTGCAATGGCACGACTGTTCTTAGTCTTTCTTGCCATAGACTAATAGTAATAGGTTCTGATGATTCATATTTGTAAAACTGTACCACTGGCGAGGTAAATTCATGTGCCCATACTGCATCAACTACACTATCAGTATCGTACTTAACTTTCTCAGGCGGAACACGCGGTATAGAGATTTCTAAAAAATTTAATGGTGAATAATATTCTAATAGTTTAATATCTTTTGCAGTTTCTAAAAAACTTTCTACATGTACAAAAAACGTATCGCCAAATTTTTGTTCGTTGCTTGGAAATACATGTAACATAGTATTTTGCCACAGTGCAGGATGCCAACTAAAATCAAATTTACTATAGTCGCATAAGTCACTTATTACCCAAACATATTCTTTATCAATCTTTTTAAGAACTCTTTTTAATGTGTCGAGGTAATTGCTTATAAATCGTGTTGTGCTGATTATTTCAATGTCTTTATCAAATGTAAATTCAGTGGCTAAATGTTTTATTAGTACAACTCCATTTGCAACTGCACGTATTTTTGATGTTATATCACCTACAAACTTAGTGTCTTTTGCACCAGGTACAGTGTAACGTGGGCCACCTGTCTTTTGATGTTGCGTTCCAAATTGATATATGTAAGGAGGTTCAGTTGTATCTGGATGCCACGAATAATCAAAATCAAAGTCCATGATATCCCAATTTTGTCTGTTTGCTAAACGTTTTACTGTTTGTTCGTTTGTGTATTTTGTTTCAGTATAGCCGGCTTTTGGAACTAGATAAGTTCCTGAATCTTTTTGCCATTGACTAGCAAACGCATGTCTATAGTGGCTATCCCAAGGTGCTGGTTCCCATGCAAAGTCAAAGTTAGAATAATCACAGTGCTCGTCCAGCACCCATAAGTATCTAGTCTTGCACTGTGCAAGTGTATCTTTATCGTATGAGTAACATTTATCAAACATGATTAGAATCGATGAAATTTACGACGGTGTTTTTCTTCCACACATAAAAGATCAAGCAAACAAAAGTTTGCATTGGTTTGATCCATTTGGCAGCACACAATTTAAAGATTGTTGCAGTGTTCCAAAAACACAGATTGGAGATCGCTGGGTTTTTTGGGATCAAGAACCTATACATCAACATACTGCTAAACATTTTTTTGATCAATTTATTCCTGCTTATAATACAAATGGCGAAAGCGATATAACAGTAATTACTAGCGAGTACAACAGTGAAAGTGTTGAGTGGCTTTGCGATACTTATGGTGTAAATGCAGGCTATTATTTTTTTCATGCTTGGGCAGCTCTTGATTGGTACCGTGGTTATAATCGTACTAGTATAGCACAAAAGTTTTTAGATCGCAAGCCTTATAATACGTTTCTTTGTGCTAATAATATTATTGGTGGCGAACGTAAACATAGAATTGTAATGTTACAACAGTTTGTAGGACGTAATTTACTTGATCGTAATTTAATTAGTTTCCCTGATGTGTGTCCGCATGAAGGACAAAGTTTACAATTATTATGTGTAAAATATGAATTAGATTGTCCTCAAGTTACACTGCCTCTTATGATTGATAACGGCTCAGGTTATGCCGCAAACAGTCATAAAATTGATCTTTGGGATCAAGCAAACAATAGTCTAATACACATTGTAACAGAGACCGTGTACACAGGCAATAGAAATCATCTTACCGAAAAGAGTTTCAAGCCGATTGTGATGCAACAACCATTTATAATACAAAGTTGTAAAGGCAGTTTAGAATATCTACGACGTTATGGTTTTAAAACATTTGACGAGTTTTGGGACGAGAGTTACGATCAAGCAGATGATTCAGTTCGCACATATGAGATAGGCAAACTGTTACAAGATATTAATACAATGAGTCAAAAAGAAAAGACCACCTTACAAACCGCAGTAAATAGTACTGTAGAGCATAATTTTAATTGGTTCTACAGTGTTGAGTTTGAAAAATTGCTTTGGAAAGAACTGACTGAAATGATGAACACATGGCAAACATAATTGAAAACATACGTGAAGTTTTAGGTGATAAACAAATAAATTTAACTTTTTTGACTGACAGAGAATCAGTGAAAAAAACCTATATTAACGATGCCGTAAAAGCAGGTTTTACCGCTGAAAATGTGCATTTCACCACAGAACTCACTAAAAGTCATGATCTTGCCGGAACTACCTATATGTGTAGCGATGAACTGTTTTACAGGTACCGTAATGTCAGTATGCCTACAGTATATCATGAACAAGAACGTAGTAAAAAATTTACTGCATTAGTTCGTACGCACAAGGAATGGCGTGCTTATACAATGGCACGTTTGTGGAGTAAAGGACTACACGAATCTGGTTATTTTGGATACAATAATCAAATTACTGTTGAAGAAGATATAAATCCAATTGATACCAGCAATTTAGGCAGTCTCAAACATCATACTGAATTCTTTTTAAAACTTGCTCCTTTTCATTGTGACTTGTTAACTGCTGATGAACATGCAAATATGAAATACACCGTAGGTTTACATCACAGTGATGCATACTTTAATTTTATAATAGAAAGCGAACTTACAGGTCCTGTACGATTGACAGAAAAAGTTTTCAAAGCAATAAAGAATTGTCAACCATTTGTTATTGCAGGTCCGTTAGGCAGCATCAAACAATTACAAGAAATGGGTTATCGCACATTTGATCATGTTGTTGATCATTCGTATGATCAAATAGTAGATACGACTGAACGTTGGGAGGCAGTGTGTGCAGAAATGTGCAGAATTTCTAAATCCAAAAAGGCTCATAGCATGTACGTAGATTGCAAAGCAGACTTATTACACAATCAGAATCTATTTTTAAATAAAGAAAGCAATAATATATTAATATGTCTAAAGTAAGTGCTTATACAAGTTGGCAACCCTTAGAAGAAGTAATAGTAGGTAGAGCATACACACCAGATTATTTTGATTTTATTGAGAATGCCACTGTACGTGATCAACTAGCACTCATACTGTCAGAAACAAATGAAGATCTTGATGCCTTACAAAAGGTTTGCGAGACTTATGGAGCCATTGTAAAAAGACCAGGACTGATAGATAAAGACTATTTTCAAAGACTGCAAACAAAAGATAATGGAGCACCGTTGCCTCCATTGACTCCCAGAGACTGGCAAATAAGTTTAGGAGATAAACTCTTACGTGTGCTTAAAATACAAGAACTGGATGAAATATGTGCAGAGTATGGTGATCAAGTGATCAATCCACACGGTGAGCAATGGAAGCCTGACTGTGTATTAAATGGTGCCAGTGCAAGTTGTATCGTACGTGTAGGAACTGATGTGTTTTTTGACAACAGCGACTATCTTAAACCAGAACAAAGTCGTTGGATACAAGAAAACTGTTTAGACAGCAGATATAGATTTCATGAAGCCATCACTGATGGACATGGTGACGCAGTGTTTGCAATACTAAAGCCTGGTGTGTTGCTTTCAAGTAAATGGGATGACCAATTAAATTTAGACAGTGACTTTCCAGGTTGGGACGTTAGTAAACTCGAATGTAGCACAATATGGCATGCAATGGCAGTAGGCAAATTTAAAGAAGAAAACTTTAATGGTGCTTGGTATGTTCAAGGGCAAACTCCTACAAAGGAGTTTACAAATTTTGTAGATACCTACTTGAAAGAATGGGTTGGTTATGTAAGTGACACAGTATTTGATGTAAACTGTTTGGTGTTAGATGAAGAGAATGTTATCTTCAGTGCTTATAACAAACAGGTGTTTGACTACTGTAAAAAACACAGAATTAATCCAATTATTTCAGAGCTCAGGCACAGCTATTTTTGGGACGGCGGTGTAAGTTGTTGTACACAGGATATAAGACGTAAAGGCGAATTAGAAACTTATCTTTAGTACCAACCCATAATCAATTTGGTTTCTTCAGGAACCATTTCCATTGTAAACATAGGTTCAAAAACCAATTGTCTATCGATTGCACGTACACCTGGTGTATTAATCATTGCTGATTCTATATCAGCACAAATTTGATCAGCAAAAGGACATGCCATACTTGTAAGTGTATGTTCTACCATACATCTATCACCGTCAATTTCAATTTTATATATAAGCCCTAAGTCATATACACTTACACTTGGCATTTCAGGATCAAAAACATTACGTAATGATTGAATTACTCTTTGTCTGAGTTCATTTTCGTCGATCATTTAACTACAAACCTTTACGCCATATTCTTGTGTAAATCTATCTGCATCAGCCTTTGTGTCTACCATTGGCTCTCCGCGTATGTTTAGACTAGTATTTAACAACATAGGACAACCTGTTTTACGATGCCATGCTACTAGCAGTTGTCGTATGCCACTGTTGTCATCAGGCACTGTCTGCACTCTTGACGTGTTATCTACATGGACAATTGCCGGGAATAGTTCTGGCTTTTTACACGTTGCTACCACCTGCATGTATCTTGATGTAGATTGATTGATGGGCATTTCAAAATATTCATCTACATGTTCTTCTAATATTACAGGAGCAAATGGTCGAAACTTTTGCCTACGTTTTATTTCATTCACTTTATCTTTTATTTCAGTACCTCTTGGATCTGCTAACAAACTTCTGTTGCCTAATGCACGCGGACCAAATTCTGCTTTACCATTTGCAACACCAACTATTTTATTTGTTTCTAATTGTTCGATTACGTCTTCTACAGGATAGTCACCTTTGATCTCTGTGCCAAGAAAAGGTGTTGTAAAATGTATGTCTCTTCCGTAACCTATCGCGGCTGCACCCAAACTGCTTCCTGCATCACCCGGGTTTGGCATAATCCAAATCTTGTCAAATATTTCACCTAAACGTTTATTGATAACACAATTAAGTGCAACACCTCCCATGTATACAAGATTTTTGCTTTTGCCTTTGTACTTTGCACGTCTCATTACACTAAGAACCATCTCTTCACATAACTGTTGTCCTGCGGCGGCGATGTCTTCTACGGTTACATCATCAGCAAATTCAATATCATCTATGCCCAGATGCAAATTGTTTTTGAACCAAGGAACATTACTACTTTTTATAGTTGCTTTCTTTAATGTGTCATACGCTTTTGATGCAGTTCCATATGCAGCCATGCCCATTGTGATGTATTCTTCGTCCATTGGCTTTAGTCCACAACGTTTTGTCACGGCACTGTAAAACATTCCAATACTATGTGGATATTTTTGTTTAAAAATTAAATCATAGTGTGCGTTTGCATGTTGTCCTGCCATGCACGCACCGTTGTAATATGCGTTGTATATACTAATAGTATCTGATTCACCAATGGCATCTATTACAACGACTGTTGCGTCATCAAAAGGTGATGTTTGAAATCCAGCGGCCGCATGCGATTGATGATGTCCAACACTGCTTATCTTAGCCGCAGTCCTATTCATAATATATGGAATAGTTGTTAGTAATTCTTTACGTGTACGCCATGCACCGCCCCAAGGCTCACCACTACGCAGTTTGCGTAACTGTCTGAGATACGGTTTTTCATAGTAGACTATTTTATCAAAAGGGCCATAGACTAGTGCTTCTTCTTGTAGTCTGACAGGTATCCTCGGATCGTTTTTTTCTCTGCTGTAACGTTCAGCATGTCCAGCAAAGAGTATTCTGTGATTGTGCAGTACAGTTAAGGCAGCATCATGAAAGCCAGCACTAACTCCGAGTATTCTCATTTACCAACCTATCTTTTCCCATGGCACATCTTTGTTGCCAAAGTGTCCATAAGTGCAGTTTTTACTATAGTTATAAAAGTTGAACATATCAAATCTATCAATTATTCCTTTTGGTGTGAGATCAACATTATCTCGTATGAACTTTTGTATACTGCGATTGTGCCCATTTGAATCAATATAGATACTTGTAGGTTCTTTAACACCAATTGCATATGATAGTTGAATTTGGCACCAATCAGCCATGTCGTCGGCCACAACATTCTTTGCTAGCCAACGTGCCATGTAGGCTGCACTACGGTCTACCTTGGTAGGGTCTTTACCACTAAATGCGCCTCCACCATGAGGAGCAAATCCACCGTAGGTATCAACAATAATTTTTCTTCCTGTTACGCCGGCATCGCCATCTGGACCGCCAATAACAAAGTTGCCAGTTGGATTAAGATGAAACGTAGTATCATCATCTATTAGATCTCCTAGTACTTCTACACATGCTGATCTCGAAGCTGATTGTGCTAGTTCATAAAAACTATCATCTTTGTGTTGCTGGCTTACAACAACTTGATCAATACGTTTTACCTTACCGCCGTCATATTCTACACTTACTTGTGATTTTGCGTCTGGACCGAGGTATTCGTATCCATCTGCTTTTTTGGCTTTTATATTTTTCAATATCTCATGTGAATAATAAATTGGTGCGGGCAGGTACGCATCATTCTCATTGCATGCGTAACCAAACATGAGCCCTTGATCACCTGCACCAAAATCGTCTGTGCCTAATCCAATATCAGCACTTTGAGAATGCAACTGATTGTTGATTGTTTTGTTATCAACTGTTAGTTTATCCCAATGAAATCCATCTTGTTCATAGCCTATTTCTTTTACTTTATCTCTAATAATTTGTTCTACTTGTGCATCTGTAACATTAAAGTTTTTAACTTCTCCTGCTAGTACAACATAATTTGTCGTAACCATTGTTTCGACTGCGACCCGTGTGCTCTCATCACCGGCTTGCAAACCAGCATCGACTAACGCATCTGATATTTGATCTGCTATTTTGTCAGGATGGCCTTCGCTAACTGACTCTGATGTAAAAATATAACTCATTTATATATAAAAGGATCCCTCTTCCGTAGTTCTTTTAGTTTCTTACGATATCGTATTTCTAGTTTGATCTTACCAATAAGATTCTTAAACCATGTAATCATTATACACTCCTTTCAGGTGTTTGTCAAGTTATTAATGGTACTTGGAGTCGTTTGCTATCATGCCATGTGTAATCATATTCACAATAAGCATCACTGGTTTTAATACTGTAAACATCTAAATGCTCAGATAGAGTGTTAATTACTTTGGCAAAATCATACGATCTAAAACTGCTTACAAAATCTACTTGTCCAATTTTAGGATGTCCAATTGTTAAACTTGGATCGTTAGGATCAAATTTGTTAGCAATTAACCATTCTCTAAACTTATCTAACTTTTCTTTCATAAATGATTCTTTAAGCGTGCTTCTACCCCACTCAATGTCAAAGTCACCAGCGGCCTCTGTTTGTGGTTTTAAAGTTGTAGTAGTAAGTTCATCAATTCTACTATCATCACCTTCATCACAGAAAACTTCGTAATGGTGTTTTCCTACTGCTTTGTTAACACCTACATATACGCCACCGTAGTCTCTTGCTATTGTATCAATTCCAAACAAGTTGTAGTCTTCATCGTCTAGTATAAATCGTGGTGCATTTAACCAGCACATTACATTACTTGGACGTATCCATTGTGGAGCATCGTCTTTTCTGCTCAAACTTATAATAAAACATTCTGCTTCATGACACAAAAGATTAAGTTGTCTAATATACCAACGTGTTTCAGCATCTGCGGCAGTATAGTGTTTGCTCATTGCACCACTAACACCTTGTGTTTCTTCAAAGTATAAATGCAGTTGGTTAAACTTATCGTGATTTACTTCAATAATATTTTTGCCAGCACGTTCACTCCAATTTGTCTCAACCATATTAGCGGCAGTGAAATAATCTTTTATCATGTAATCGATACTACTGCCGTTTATTCCTGCAATAGTTCTGTTAATTTCACTTGCTAAAAAATTTAAGTCACGAGGGCTCTGAGGGAAACCAAAAAAACAATAGTTTTTTTCCAAATGTAAATTATTATCTAGTATCTCGTTAAATGCAGTTAACCATTTGCGACTTAGGCTATTATCGTATACATCAAAAAGCACAGGCAAAACAAAACCCATGTTGTTTCTCAATAGTATTTCTACTCTATCCAGCATCAATATCCTCCCACCAGTCTAATATTTCTTGATCCGCACTTAGAATATCTTTCATTGTAAACTTGTCGTTACGTATTCTTTCTAGTGTGAGTATACGCCTTTTGCCTTTACGCATTCCTTCAACATATTCATCTGGCCACTGCTCTGCTATTGTAGGACGATTCTTCAATTGCGTTAGCACATCTGATAAAGCCCTGCCAAGATTGTTCGTTGTAATTATATGGTCTACGAGTCGGTCTAATATTTTACGAGGCAATGCCAATGGCGACATTATTATATCTGGTGTGAATGTAAAAATTGTTTTGGCAAGTATATCAACTTTTAATTCATCTGCCAATAACTGCATATTTTTTACATCAAACATTCCGGGTAATGTAAGTGTATAATCCAAACGCATCTGGCGTCGATTCGTTGCTATAGCAATTCCTTCACGGAAGTTATCTACAAACTGATTGTATTTTAATCCAGTGCGTATATATTCACCTATCTCTCCAGTACCGTCTATACTTGCACACATTTGCCAATCACGTATTTTCTGTAATATATCTGTATATAAATTTTGACCTTTATAATTTACTCTGCTTAAATTGCTATTGTATCTTGCGTATAGTCCAGGGCCATCGCCGAGTTCGACAATACGTTTCATGTATCGCCAATGTTGTTCATACATAAGTGGTTCTCCACCTACCCAATATATTTCTTCTATCCTATGTTCTTCAACTGCATCTGAAAATTCTTTTTCAATTTGTGTGTCTTGGAATTTTGAGATTTCTTTACGCACTTCTGGACGCATCCAATTGTTTTTAGGATTGTCAAGATTGACCATGTTGTGTTTACGTTGTTCTGTTTCCCATGCACTACTTAACATGTCTCCGCAGGTGCGACATTTAAAGTTGCACAAGTTAGAGAATCTATAGTCCCAACTGATTGGCTTCATAGCAGTCCAGCCTGTGTCGTCTGTGCTGGACCATAATTCATCGTAACGGTGTTGAAATAGATGCCAAAAGTAAGTTCTATAAACATCAGTGTTTAACAGTTTGTCGGTGCAAACCTCGCACTCGCTTAGTTTTTCACCGGCCATCATTCTACGTCTGACGCTACGCATATGGTCGTTGTTCCAGTGTTCTTCTAATGTGTTAGGATTATATTTGCCTGTACCTGAAGCAGTGTCAATATATTGTTCAAAATTTTGTGCAGGTTCTCTACTTGCACAACACAATCTACGTTCTGTCTGTGGAGACAAATATGTATGTGTCCAAGGAGCCATACACAATGTTTCTGGTTTTGTTGTAGGCTTGTTTACCACAGCTCTAGTTGTTCCTGTGGCATAAGTACTGTGCTTTTAAATAATTTAGCACCTTTACTAACATTCTCACGCCACTGGTCACCTTGATCTTCTCCATCTGCATCGCTATCAGAAATATATTTGTAGCAATCAAAAGGAATTTTAAACTTGGTAGCAACTTTTGCTAGTGCATATGCTTCCATTTCACAAATTTGATAGTTTATGTGTGGCACACTAAAACTGTCACCGGTCCCACATACAAACAAACTGTCATGCTTGGTTTGGCAAACTATCATTTGTTCTTCGTCACCTGGTGAAACATATAAAGGAAGTCCGAGTGGTGTACAATCCATGTCACGTTCAATCACTGCACTTACACCTACTAGTTCACCCTTAATTGCTTTACTGCCACCTGCTGACCCATAGTTAATAATTTTTGTGTAATGATCGTTATAGCATAGTTCGGCAGTCAGAGCAACACTAGCATTTACTTTACCTACCCCAGTTATTAATTTTTTATAACCACTTGGTAATGGCCCAGGCAGTTCTTGTTCCAATGCTATAACAACTAATATCATACTGTTGGTCCTTCGTAATTTATTGCATCTGCTAGTTCTGGATGATGTGTGCGTAAGTCTTGTTGTCTACGCCAGTCAACAAGTTGAACGCTTGTGCGAAGTTCTTCACCGTCTAAACTTGTTCCGCCTTGTATAAAATCTATTATATTATCAAATTCTTTTCTATGGTATTCTGTAACTTTTGCATTTTTTAAATTTTCTATTGCAATTGTTTTAGCAGATTCTGGCAATGTGCCAACACTGTGATATCTTGCTTCGTGTAACATATTCCAGTATACAAAATCAAAACTACGTGTGTCTATCCAATTCGCAAGTCCTTCCAAGTACATTACATTAAACACATTAACAGTTGAACACACCTGTAACTGTATGTTTGTATTTCTGTCACGCATATCTTCAAAACGATCCATATTTGCGTTTACTTCTAACCATATCGCATTAGCACGTTGATATTCAAATCTTTCATCAACATCGTCGATGCTAAATGCAATTTCTATTAGTTTAAAATGTTTCCATATCTCTTCTGCATGTTCTGGAAATTTAGATCCATTGGTATTATAATGTATTTCTACATTGTGTGCAATGCCTTTGTCAACCATTCTTTGTAAAAGTTGAAAGTGTTCTTGTATCATAAATGGCTCACCGCCGGTAAACTCTAAATACTTTACTTGATGCATAAGTTTATCAATTTCTGTCCAAAACTGCTGATTGCGTCTTGGCCATGCACCATCCTTTAGCATCTGATAATGAAAACTATCTTTGCCTTGAAACTTTACTTCTTCTGTAGCATATGAACTTGAGCTCCAGGAGCCACAAATTCTACATTTAAGATTGCAAATATTGCCAAGTTTGAAATCTATAAACACCAGTGGTTTTGCATCGCTAGTCCATACAGTGTCAGTAACTATATGTTCAAGTCTGTTAAGAGTGTGCATACGTTTTGATGTACGTCCACTACGTTCTTCGTTCCAACACTTACGACATGTATCTGGCTTTTCACCATCTAAAAATTCTTGGCGCAATTTTTGCATATATTCACTATTGTGTATTTCATCTAAGTTAGTTGTTAACAAACTATACTTTTTATTATCAATGTCTGTAATCTCATGCTCTGCTAAACAACACGGCCGCACAGTACCAATTGGTGAAGTTTCTAAACTTACCCAGGGCAGTACACAAAATTTATCGTGTGGGAGTTTCACTTTACTGCTCCCAGCTCTGGTATAAAGTCTAATATGTTTTCTTTGCGTATCGCATCAAGTTGATTGGTCTTTGTCCAAAACTTATCTAACAGATGCGTGTTGTCTGTTTTCATATACTGTATTGCACTTTCAAATCCAACTGTGGCCCTGTTAAGTTGATCAAGTGGGCGTAACCATTCAAGATGTTTTTCGTACTTTGCTATAATTTTATCTTTGTATTCTTGTGGAGCAATATCAAGTCTAAAATAATCTGGATCTTGTAGTATGTTTACATTTAGATCTTGAGGTTTTAACAAGCCTTTGTCGACCCAGTCTTTGTGAAAGTCTGGAATGTGCATAGCATTCATTATGCTTAGTGTAGGTGAAATATAGAAGTCCACCCGTGGACATATCTCCATCATGTTACGTCTGTTTTGTTCCACCACGTTCCACTTGGTACCTTTGCGTATATATTCAGCACGTGGTCCCATTGCATCTAAACTTGCACCAACTGCAACACTATCAAACTTTTTCCAATAGTCAAACACCAAACGATCTTTTAATTGTACATGAGTAAAATTAGAATTGTATATAAGACGTACGTCAAATCTTCCTCTGCGTTCTAGTTCTTCTAGTATTACATAGTGTTCATCCATCATACATGGTTCGCCACCAGCAAAGTATATCTGTTCTACATGTTCAAGATGCTCCATTAACTGTTCCATCATATCAGTTTTGAAACGCCCTGCATAGTTCAGTACTTTATTATTTTTCTCCCATTCTGGACCAGCCAGTGCAACTTGGTCTTTGTACCAACTGCTTGAGAATATGTGTCCACAACTTCTGCAACTTAAATTACACAGGTTAGAAAAACGTATATCCCAATAGGTCATTTCAAAGTCTTTATACTCACCATCGTTGGTCGTATCTTGCGTTCTGTGTATATGATGCCCGTGGTGTTTGTTTGCACTTTGCCTCCCACTAAAGAATCCTGACTTTTCTTGTTCGTAGCAACGCCCACATGCTTCATTTTTTGTTTCAGTGAGCATGTCTTTACGCAGTTTCTTTTGCTCAGGACTATTCCATACTTCAGACATTGTATTTGTTTTACAGTTTCCTATTTGTCCTACGCCCATCTCGGCATGACAACAAGGATATGCTTCTCCGGTTGGATAGGCATGTAGGTGTATCCAAGGATACATACAAAATGTTTTGCTTTCACTTAAAAGAATGCGTTCTCGTTCGTCAAGTTCGCTCAACGATATTTTTATTGGTTCACTGCTGTTATAATTGTAACTCATTGAACCATTCTTTCATGCTTGGAAATGCTTTGTTAAAATTCTTATTACGCCTTATGTCATATTGTGTATAAAATTTTGCAAAGTCGTTGTGCAACTTTGGTGTGTCAAATGCTTCACTATGAGGTGTTTTTACAACATCAAGATAATCTAATAGACGTTGTGTTTGATTAAGTTCGTGTTCATGCAATAAAGGATTTTGACCATTGTCATCATACCATTCTTGTAGTCTATCTTTGTGCATTGTTCTAATGTGGTCAGGCAATGCCAATGCACTTTGGAAACTTGGAAAACGCAATATGTTAAGTGTAAAACTTGGAAAGTCTCTACCATACATATCTTTGAACTTTAGTAAGTAACTTAAAAACTCTGGCAATGTTTCCAAACATAATGCATTAATAGTACACATGTTGTGCAAACCACGTAACTTTCCGCTTCCTGCTAATAGATGCATGTTTCTTGCCCATGTACTCCATTCTAGTCCGTCACGTATATATTCTGCTTGATGCACTAGACTTTCGTTTGAAGTGTAGATATCAAGAGGAGCACTGTCAGCCCTATCTAGTAACTTAAAAATTTGTTCTGTACTACACTGTAAATTACTATTGATTGCAATGCGAGTTTGACTTGCTCCTTTGTTTTCTTTAAACCAATCTAACAGTTTCCAAAGATGTCCACTCATCATTGGTTCACCTCCAGTGATACGCAATTCGTCTAGCGATTGATGTAGATCTGATTCCCACCATTTGAAAAACGCTTCAATGTATGGATTGGTTTGATTGAATGTATACAATTGCGAACTATTGTGCGGATGGGTAAAGTGATTTCGCCCATCACTAATCATACCTTCGTATGCACCATGTTTCTTAATGTCTTTGACCCATGTGGTACTAAATGCAGGATTACAATAACTACACGCAAGTTGGCATGTTCTATCAAATGCTATCTCAAGTGTTTTTAAATCTATATCTTCGTTATGATTAGTAGTATGGGCACTCTGCAAATTTTCGTCACTATATATAACACTTTTGTATACTCTGTCGCTGATATTTTCACGCCCTATGTCTTCAACTTTCCAACAGTATTCACAACCTTTAGGGCGTTCTCCGCACTGCATCTGTCTGCGTTCTTCTTTTTTTTGTGGTGTGTTGTGTAGTGCTTTTGGATTGGCAATAACATCTTCTACACTTACTTTGTGAGGAAGAGGATGATGGCAACTGGTTGTCATGCCTGAGCCTAGCCATATAGTAGCGTTGTACCATTTGGCGCCGCACATGCTATCACTTAGTGGATCTAACACTCGTTGTTTGTATTCTAAATCT
>MDTG01276183.1_pt1 | contig 19028 bp, 14 predicted proteins | sample 811421 | NCBI WGS metagenome assembly MDTG01 (sample SAMN05326645, study PRJNA326480) | marine metagenome | isolation source: seawater | place: Pacific Ocean: South East | collected 2011
CTATGAATTTCCGGTGGCGAGCCTGATAAATCACTTCAAGCACCGGGGCGATATGCCGTTCGGGCGACTGTTGGCGGATTTGCTCACCCAGCATGTGCAGCACGCACTGGAACAGGGCCTGCCAAGGCCGGATGGCCTGATTGCGGTACCTTTATCGCGAACAAGGCAACGCCAGCGCGGCTTCAATCAGGCGCAGATGCTCAGCCAGTGGTTGAGCCGACAGCTGCATATCGACACATTAAAAGACGTACTGATCCGCACCGCCGACGCCCCCGCGCAGCAGCAACTTGACGCCAGGTCGCGTAAACGCAACCTGCGCCACGCCTTTAACCTGCACCCAGATGCCTCGGTCAACGGTTTGCATCTGGCCCTGGTTGATGATGTGCTCACTACCGGCGCCACAGCCGACACCCTTGCCCGCCTGCTGTTGCGTGCAGGCGCCACACGGGTCGATGTTTACTGTTTGGCACGCACGCCGAAACCGGGTGATAGCACTTGAGCGTGCCCCGCTAAACGCGGCTTGACTTACGCCAGCCTAAACGCCACTTTGCCCGACAACCGCCTCAGTCAACAGAATACCCATGTCTTTACCCAGCCTGCTCGCCCAGTACATCGTGCGCCGCCCACAGCGCATCGCCCTGCTCCAGCACATTGCCGAGCAAGGCTCGATTACGCGGGCAGCAAAAAGCGCCGGCCTGAGTTACAAGGCCGCGTGGGATGCGATTGACGAGTTGAACAACTTGGCCAACCAACCGCTGGTCGTGCGCAGCGTGGGTGGCAAAGGCGGTGGCGGCGCCAGATTGTCTGCCGAAGGCGAACGCGTGCTGCGTTTGTATCAGCGCCTGCAATTGCTGCAAAGCCAGATTCTAGAAGCCGCAGAAGATGCAGACGACCTCGATCTGCTCAGTCGCCTGATGCTGCGCACCAGCGCTCGCAACCAGTTGCATGGGCGAATCCGGCAAATCGACAGCCTTGGCCACAATGACCTGATTACGCTGGAACTCGCGGGCGGGCTGACGTTAACCGCGCAAATAACCCGCGACAGCACGCACACCCTTGAACTGCAACTGGGCGCGCCGGTATTGGCGCTGATCAAGGCAGGCTGGCTTGAGCTGCACCCCGTCGATGCACCGGCAATTCCGGGCAACAACAGCCTGACCGGGGAGATCAGCGAGATCCTTGATGCCGAAGATGGCCCCACCGAAGTACGCATCCGCCTGAGTAATCAGCAGACCCTCTGCGCGCTGGCCCAGCCCGAACACTTGCACGCGCTGGCACTCAAAACAGGAAGCGCTGTGCAGGTGCAGTGCGCGCCGAGCAACGTTTTGTTGGGCACCCCGATTTAAGCGGCAATTGCGTAACACAGCTGCAACAATAACTTCACACAGGGTCTCTATGGTGGCTGCACCACCGGCAAGGAGCCTGCCATGAAGCTGTTAGACGACCTGCAATCCAGCGACTTTGAAAACCTGACCCAACTCAGCCGCCGCCGCTTTATCGGGGCCGGTGCAGCCTGCGGCGCCGCGCTGTTCCTCAGCGGCAATCTGCTCAGCCGCAGCGTGATGGCAGCAACCGCAAATGCCGGTTCCAGTGCCTTGCTCGGTTTTGCCAATATTGCCGCGAGCACTGCCGATAGCATCAGCCTGCCCGTTGGCTATACCTCGTCGGTATTGATCAGTTGGGGCCAGCCTTTGCAGAAGGATGGCCCGGCCTTTGACCCGCACGGCAAAAACACGGCGAGCGATCAGGAAGTCCAATTCGGTGACAGCAACGATGGCATGAGCCTGTTTGCCATGCCCAACGACGAGAACCGGGCACTGCTGGCGATCAATAACGAGGCCACGGACTACCGCTTCCTGTTCGCCCACGGCAAAGCGCCGCAGTCTGCGGAAGATGTGCGCAAGGCGCTGGCCAGTGAAGGTGTTTCGATCATTGAGGTCGAGCGCCGCGGCCAATCCTGGCAGTTCGTGCAGGGCTCGTCCTTTAATCGTCGTATCCACGGTAATACCCCGATCCGCGTAAGCGGCCCGGCGGCGGGCCACGACTGGTTGAAAACCGCAGCCGACAGCAGCGGTATCGAGGTGCTCGGCACATTCCAGAACTGCGCCAACGGTCAAACGCCGTGGGGCACCTACCTGACGTGCGAAGAGAACTTCACCGATTGTTTTGGCAGCAGCGATGCCCGGCAGGCGTTCACCCCGGCCCAGCAGCGCTATGGCGTAAGTGTTGAGAGCGAAGACATCAACTGGCATCAGCACAATGAGCGCTTCGATCTGGCGAAGCATCCCAATGAGCTGAATCGTCACGGCTGGATTGTCGAGATCGACCCATTCGACCCGCAGTCTGTTCCGGTCAAGCGCACAGCACTCGGACGCTTCAAACACGAGAACGCAGCCTTTGCCGAAACCAAGGACGGGCGCGCCGTGATTTACATGGGCGACGATGAGCGTGGCGAGTTTATTTACAAGTTCATCAGCCGGGACAAGATCAACCGCAAGAACCCCAAAGCCAACAAAGATCTGCTCGATAACGGCAGCCTTTATGTCGCGCAATTTGATGCCGGTGACAACGACAAGAATCACCCGAAAGGTCATGGTAGCTGGGTCGAGCTGCGCCACGGCAAGAACGGCCTCACCGCCGCCAACGGTTTTAACAGCCAGGCCGAGGTGCTGATCAATGCGCGCCTCGCTGCCAGCATCGTCAATGCCACGCGTATGGATCGCCCGGAATGGATCGTGGTCAGCCCGATTGATGGCAAGGTTTACTGCACGCTGACCAACAACGCCAAGCGCGGCAATGAAGGCCAGCCAGTCGGTGGCCCGAATCCGCGGGCCAATAATATCTACGGCCAAATCCTGCGCTGGCGCGAAGCCAACGACGACCACGCCTCCACCGCACTGGTCTGGGATTTGTTCCTGATTGCCGGCAATCCACAACAGCATGCAGGTTCGCCGCAGGCGGGCTCCGGCAATATCACGGCGCAGAACATGTTCAACAGCCCGGACGGCATGAGTTTCGATGCGGCGGGACGTTTGTGGATTCTCACCGATGGCGACAGCAGCAACAGCGGCGACTTTGCCGGCATGGGCAATAACCAGATGCTCTGCGCCGATCCGGCAAGCGGTGAAATCCGCCGGTTTATGGTCGGACCGGTCGGCTGCGAGGTCACCGGTATCAGCTTCACCCCAGACCAACGCACACTGTTTGTCGGTATCCAGCATCCAGGCGAAAAAGGCACCTCGACCTTTCCCGACTACCAGCCCAACGGCACACCGCGCTCCTCGGTGATCGCCATACGCCGCGAAGATGGCGGGATCATCGGCAGCTGAAAAAACAGCATCCCGCGCCACTGAGAACGGTCGAGGGCGACCGACGGAGATAGCTAGGACCAGCCGCTGCAAATGGGCGTCCAAAGCCTGTTTGCAGGCCGCTAATATGTGCCGCAATACTTCTTCAGCGCTTGCGTAATACGCGTCACCCGCGCCTGCGTTACCATGGCCGCCTAATCGCAGCAGCCAGCTGCGCGAAGGAGCGGTCATGTCTCACCCATTTGCTGCACTTACACCCGATCTGGTACTGGACGCAGTTGAAAGCATCGGCTTTCTGAGCGATGCGCGCATCCTTGCGCTCAACAGTTATGAGAACCGGGTTTATCAAGTGGGTATTGAGGATGAGACGCCGCTGATCGCCAAGTTCTACCGGCCAGATCGCTGGACCGACGCGGCCATTCGCGAAGAGCACAGCTTCACGTTTGAGTTGGCGGAATGCGATGTGCCGGTGGTTGCGCCGCTGGCGATAAACGGTGAGACCCTGTTCGAGCATGCCGGTTATCGCTTCACCCTGTTCCCGCGTCGGGGTGGCCGCGCGCCAGAGCCGGGTAATCTCGATCAGCTTTACCGGCTAGGGCAATTGCTTGGGCGCATGCACGCCGTGGGTTCGACCAAGCCGTTTGAGCACCGCGACACCTTGGCAGTCAGCAACTACGGTCACGCCTCACTGGCCACCTTGCTGGAAGGCAACTTCATACCCAAGAGCCTGCTGCCGGCCTATGAATCTGTCGCGCGCGATTTGCTCAAACGTCTGGATGAACTGTTCGCTAACAATCCAGTTAACACCATTCGGGTACACGGCGACTGTCACCCGGGCAACCTGCTGTGCCGTGACGACACCTTCCACATGGTCGACCTCGACGACTGCCGCACCGCACCCGCCGTGCAAGACCTGTGGATGATGCTGGCCGGTGAGCGCCATGAACGCCTGGGGCAACTCTCGGAACTCATGGACGGCTATCAGGAATTCCACGATTTCAATTCGCGCGAATTACCGCTGGTTGAAGGCCTGCGCGCACTCCGCCTGATGCATTACAGCGCTTGGCTGGCGCGGCGTTGGGATGATCCAGCGTTCCCGCACAACTTTCCCTGGTTTGGCAGCGAGCGCTATTGGGGCGAGCAAATCCTGATGCTGCGTGAGCAAATGGCCGCGCTCGATGAAGAACCGCTGAAACTATTCTGAGTACAGGCCGCGATTGCAAGCCCGTACACAGCCCCAGCCATTAATGCTGAGCGACTGTGACGGGCTTTTTGCTGAATGAATAAAACAGGTTCGGTTCGCTGATCACGTAAAGATTGCCCAAGGTGTCCATCGTCACACCTTCGGCTTGCGGCACGCTTTCTTTGACATCGCTGAGGCCGCTCAAGAATGTGCGGCTGCTGACCAAGTCCCCGTCGCTATTCAATTCGAACAGCGCCTTGCTCTCATCGCTGAGTAGCAGCAAATGCCCGGTCACGGGATCAACATGCACCGCCGACAGGTCGGTCGAATAAACGCTGCGGTCGAGCCACTCGCTCAAATCGCGAACCTCCAATTGCAGATTGCCGGCAAGGGACTCACGCACGCCGGTGATTGCAAACAGCTGGCGCGGATCACGCTCCTTAACTGCATACAGGCGATCCTCAACCGCGTCGTAGGCAATGCCTTCCAGGCCCTTGTTTTCGGTGTCGGACTGATTAAGGCCCAAGGTCACGTTGCGCGCATTGTTGCGGTTAATCGGTCCAGGCGTCGCGGGCATCGTCAAAAAGCTGATGCTGTGGCTGCGCTCCTCGACAACGGCCACCAAGCCATCGCCCATATAGGTAATGTCTTCGGTGTCTTTGAAACCAATCAGTGGATAACTCGCCAGCACGTTGGAGGACTTATCCATCGCGACGATCTGCATCGGCCCGGAGTTGGTAATGGCCAGCAAACGGTTCTGATCGTAGTCATAGGTAATGCCCGACAAGTCATCCGGAACGCCCGCCACCGGCAACGCCTGCAGATCAACGCGGTAATCCGGCAGCCAGATTGCGTTATCTATGCGTGTGCTGGCTTGCGCCATGTCGACCCAGTTGAAGTAGATACGCTCCTTCACCCGTAATACTGAAGCAGCTGTGAGCACCAACGCCGCTGCGCACACACCAGCCAGAGCGGCTTTACGTGGATGCAGTACGCACCAGGATTTGAGCTGACTAAAAATCGAAGTACTGCTTTTCAAAAGACCCGTCCCAACTCATTTAAAGCACCGAAGCACTCGGTTAAAAATCTGAATGTCACCCGCAAAAAAGATAGGAATCGCGAGTGCCGGTGCATTTTGCATGCACACATATGACAACAATGCGAATAGGCGTTCCCCGATGTAAAAAAAGGCTTACGTTTTTGTGTGGCCACGGGCAGACAATAAAGCTGAACAACCAGACAAAAAGTGCAGCGCAGACTAGAATTGGCACTTTCGTTAGCACCCTAAGCAAGGACTCTCATGGCCACCGCCAATCCGCAGCGCGGATATATTCTCGGCCTCACGGCATACACGATCTGGGGTTTATTCCCGCTGTACTTCAAGGCCATCGCCGAAGTGCCTGCACTCGAAATCATTGTCCACCGCGCTGTGTGGTCGGCAATTTTCGGTGCCCTGCTCTTGCTGGTGTGGAAACACCCCGGCTGGCTGCGCGAGCTGCGCGCCAACCCCAAGCAGTTTGCGGTTTTAGCGCTGAGCGGCGTACTGATTGCCAGTAACTGGCTGGTGTACGTGTGGGCGGTCAATCATGGGCGCATGCTTGAGGCCAGCCTTGGCTACTACATCAACCCATTGATCAACGTTCTGCTGGGCATGCTGATTCTCGGTGAGCGCCTGCGTCGCTTGCAGTGGATTGCAGTTGGCCTTGCCGCGCTCGGGGTACTGCAGCAGTTGTGGCAGGTCGGCAGTATTCCGTGGGTATCGCTGGTACTGGCCCTGACATTCGGTTTCTACGGCCTCATCCGCAAGCAGGCGCCGGTGAAAGCGCTGCCTGGTCTGGTTGTTGAAACCTGGATGCTGTTGCCGCTGGCGATTGGCTGGATCGTACTCAACCCCAGCGCGATGAGCAGCAACCCTGAATTCTGGACAACATCCGAGGCGTTCTGGCTGATCGCCGCCGGGCCAATTACCTTGGTGCCGCTGGTGTGCTTCAACGCAGCGGCGCGGCATCTGCCTTACACCACACTGGGTTTCCTGCAGTATCTGGCACCGACGCTGGTATTGCTGCAGGCCGTATTCCTGTTCGGCGAGACATTCGATTCGAGCAAACTGCTGGCCTTCATTTGTATCTGGGCCGGGTTGGTGATTTACAGCGTGGATGCTTGGCTCACCCTGCGTCGCCGGCCGCCCATCGAACCGCAAGCCTGATCAAAACCGTCGCCGCAATGCTGTGGCGACGGCCTTAATTCTGATCAAAAAACACTCAATTCGATGCAACCCATAGCGCTCATGGCCTACATCGACTCATCCCAAACTTATCCACAGAGGCATCCCCAGCCGTTGTGCACAAGCTGAAAAGGCCTGAGTGTTTTTTGATCAATCCTGACAAAACCTTGCAGCACTAAGAGCGCAAGCGGGTCTCCCCAGTTTATCCACAGGCCTACGCACGCAGAACTTGGATAGTTGTGTGTAGCGCCGAATACGCTGCTACAAAACCCCAAGCACTAGCTTTCGGCGCGGATATTCAGCTCCACCATCAGATCATCCGCCAGGGTCTCCAGCTGGAGTTTCAGCGCATCTAGGGTCAGCGACACAGGCACTGCCAACATGGCTTCGGCGTGGAACAGCGGCTCACTGCTCATCGGCGCCGGCATAACATCAGTGATCAGGCTTTCGACGTTGACCCCAAGCTCGGTCAACAGACGGGTGATGTCGCGAACAATGCCTGGCCGGTCATTGCCGACCAAATCCAGCAGCACCGGCTTGGCCACACACGACGGCTCATCACCGCTCGGCGCCAGCAGAATACGAATGCCGTGAATGCTCAGCCCCTGCAGCGCCTCGACCAACTCGGCATGCGACTCGGCAGGCACAGCCACGCGCAGAATCCCGGCAAACTGGCCGGCCATGCGTGACATCCGGCTCTCAAGCCAGTTACCGCCGTGATCAGCGATGCACTGCGCAACACGCTCGACCAACCCCGGCTGATCCTGAGCAATTACCGTGACGACTAAATGTTCCATTGTGAGCCTCGCGTTTGTGGAGATAGACATGGGACCGCAAGTGTCTGCGCCCATTCAAACTAACTGTTTGCTCGCGCAGGCAAGCCTAGCCAATAGGTGTAGAACGCATTGTCGCGGCAATAACCCAGGCGCTCATAAAGTGCTTGGCCCGCCGTGTTGTCCTTGGCGGTTTCAAGCTGCAAACCGCAGACACCCGTGCTTTCGCCGTAGTTGCGGGCAGCATTCATCAACCTCTCCCCAACCCCCTGACGGCGCGCATGAGGCGCGACATATAAGTCGCTGAGCAACAACGCAGGCGCCAGATGCAGGGATGCGAAGAACTTATAGAGCTGGACGAAACCGAGGGCTTTAGTGCTTACGTCGCGGGCGATAAAGATGATCGACTGACCTTGTAGCAATCTGTCATGCAAAAAATCGCTGACTTGCTGCGCGCTTTTCTCGACCCCATAGAAGTGCAGATAGGCTGAAAAAAGTGGGCTTAAATCATCCAGATCGCTAAGCGTCGCCTGCTCTATATGCATCGAGGAGCTCCTGTTCAGTTCCATCTCAGTATAGGTGGGCAAAGCAAGATCGACGAACGTATAGAATCTAGAAGCAATTAATCGTGTACCGTTTCCGCACTTTTATGAAACAATATTGACCTTCTTTGCACACACAACATTCCTTGCGTGACTAGAAATCGACTTTCGGTCGGAGTACGACGCGCTTGCGACTGATTTTCCCAAGATCTTGATGTAGTATGCCGCGCCGTGGACTACAAGACTGTTTCCGGCAGTCCGTCGTGGCTATTGAGTAAAGCTGAACAGAGTGAGGCAAGTGATGACTGAACACGTTCAAGTAGGTGGCCTGAAGGTTGCCAAAGTGCTGTTCGACTTCGTAAACAACGAAGCCATCCCCGGTACCGGCATTGCTGCCGACAAGTTCTGGGCAGGCGCTGAGGCTGTGATCAACGATCTGGCCCCAAAAAACCGCGCTCTGCTCGCCAAGCGCGACGCTATTCAAGCGCAAATCGACGGCTGGCATCAGGCTCGCGCCGGCCAGGCTCACGATGCAGTGGCCTACAAGGCTTTCCTGCAGGAAATCGGTTACTTGCTGCCTGAACCGGCTGAGTTCGCCGCGACCACCCAGAACGTCGACGAAGAAGTCGCGCGTCTGGCGGGTCCGCAACTTGTAGTGCCGGTCATGAACGCACGCTTTGCCCTGAACGCCTCGAACGCGCGCTGGGGTTCGCTCTACGATGCGCTGTACGGCACCGACGCGATCAGCGAAGAGAATGGCGCCGAAAAGGGCAAGGGCTACAACAAGGTTCGTGGCGACAAGGTTATTGCCTTCGCTCGCGCGTTTCTCGACCAGGCAGCGCCATTGGCTGCAGGCTCGCACGTTGACTCGACCGGCTACCGCATTGAAGGCGGCAAGCTGATTGTCAGCCTCAAAGGCGGCAGCAACACCGGCCTGCAAGACGATGCACAGCTGATCGGTTTCCAGGGCGACGCAAGCGCTCCGGTAGCCGTGCTGCTCAAGCACAACGGCCTGCACTTCGAAATTCAGATCGACGCCAACACTCCGGTTGGCAGCACTGACGCCGCTGGCGTTAAAGACGTGCTGATGGAATCGGCGTTGACCACCATCATGGACTGCGAAGATTCGGTAGCCGCCGTAGATGCCGACGACAAAGTCGTGATCTACCGCAACTGGCTCGGCCTGATGAAGGGCGACCTGGCTGAAGAAGTCTCCAAAGGTGGCACCACCTTCACCCGCACCATGAACCCGGATCGCGTTTACACCCAGGTTGATGGCGGCGAACTGAGCCTGCATGGCCGTTCACTGCTGTTCGTGCGTAATGTTGGCCATTTGATGACCATCGACGCCATCATCGACAAAGACGGCTTTGAAGTGCCGGAAGGCATCATGGACGGTCTGCTGACCAGCCTGATCGCCATCCACAACCTCAACGGCAACACCAGCCGCCGTAACACCCGCACCGGTTCGATCTATATCGTTAAGCCGAAAATGCACGGCCCGGAAGAAGTCGCCTTCACCACCGAACTGTTCGGCCGTGTAGAGCAGGTGCTGAGCCTGCCGGTTAACACGCTGAAAGTCGGCATCATGGACGAAGAGCGTCGCACCACCGTCAACCTCAAGGCGTGCATCAAAGCGGCCAGCGAGCGCGTGGTGTTCATCAACACCGGCTTCCTCGACCGTACCGGTGACGAAATCCACACTTCGATGGAAGCTGGCGCCGTTGTGCGTAAAGCAGCCATGAAAGCCGAGAAGTGGATTGGCGCTTACGAAAACAACAACGTCGATGCTGGTTTGGCAACTGGCCTGCAAGGCCGTGCGCAAATCGGTAAAGGCATGTGGGCCATGCCTGACCTGATGGCCGCGATGCTTGAGCAGAAAATCGGCCACCCGATGTCCGGCGCCAACACCGCCTGGGTTCCATCGCCGACTGCTGCCACCTTGCACGCGCTGCACTACCACAAGGTTGACGTATTCGCCCGTCAGGAAGAACTCAAGAGCCGCACACCGGCGTCGGTTGATGACATTCTGACCATCCCACTGGCCGCTGATACCAACTGGTCTGCCGAGGAAATCCAGAACGAACTGGACAACAACTCGCAGGGCATTCTGGGTTATGTAGTGCGCTGGATCGACGCGGGCGTCGGTTGCTCGAAAGTGCCGGACATCAGCGATGTCGGCCTGATGGAAGACCGCGCCACACTGCGTATTTCGAGCCAGTTGCTGGCTAACTGGCTGCGCCACGGCATTGCCACCGAAGAGCAGATTGTCGCCAGCCTCAAGCGCATGGCGCCGGTGGTTGACCGTCAGAACGCTAACGATCCGACCTACCGCCCACTGGCACCGGACTTCGACAGCAACATCGCCTTCCAGGCTGCGCTGGAATTGGTCGTCGAAGGTGCCAAGCAGCCAAACGGCTACACCGAGCCGGTTCTGCACCGTCGTCGTCGTGAGTTCAAGGCTGCCAACGGCCTGTAACTCGCCTTTGACGTGAACCGCTGAAGAAAACGGCCGCCCTCCGGGGCGGTCTTTTTTTGCCTGCGATTCAGCCCGGCCGCCTAGACTTACGTCCAATGGGCGCTAGTCGCCTGCCAACGCACACTGGCTAAAAAAATACAGGTTAATAACCAGGGCCCGGCTATGGCTGACAACACCTTCGCTGAAACCGGCAAGAGCGCGGTGCTGCAAAACATTCAAGGCACTATGGCCTTCCTGCAGCAGTTCCCGCCATTCAACCAGATGGACATGGCGCATCTGGCCTATCTGGTTGAGCACTGTCAGCTGCGTTTTTATGCACAGGGCGAAACCATCCTCAATCCGGAAGATGGCCCGGTCGAGTTCTTCTATATCGTCAAACAGGGTCGTGTAGTGGGCGAACGCCCGCACGCAGGCAAGCAACCTGAACAAAGTACCTTCGAGATATCCACAGGCGAATGCTTCCCGCTGGCCGCATTGATCGGTGAACGCGCCACGCGCACGCGGCACTTGGCAGGCGAAGACAGCTTCTGCCTGTTGCTGGATAAACCGGCATTCCGCAAGTTGTTCAGCGTTTCTGAGCAGTTGCGCAATTTTGCCCTGCGCGGCGTCAGCAGCCTGCTCGATCAGGTTAATCAGCAGGTGCAGTTACGCGCGGCAGAAAGCCTTGGCGAGCAATATTCGCTGAACACCCCGCTCAGCGAACTGGCCATGCGCACAGCCGTGACCTGCACAGCGGAGTGCAGCCTGCGCGATGCGGTTCGGCAGATGCATGAGCAGCACGTCGGCAGCATTGTGGTAGTCGACAACGCGCAGCATCCACTGGGGATTTTTACCCTGCGCGATCTGCGCCGGGTAATCGCCGACAACGAATCCCTCGATCAGTCGATCGAACTGCTGATGACGCCCAATCCCTTTGCACTGCCGCCCTCAGCCAGCGCGTTTGACGCCGCCATTGCCATGGCCGAACGGCACATCGCCCACGTTTGCCTGATCACGGACCAGCAGCTCTGTGGCGTGGTTTCGGAGCGCGATCTGTTTTCATTGCAGCGGGTTGATCTGGTGCATCTGGCGCGCACACTGCGCACGGCCAGCAAACTTGAAACCCTGATTGCCCTGCGCAGCGACATCAATCTGCTGGTCGACCGCATGTTGGCGCATGGCGCCAGTTCGACGCAGATTACCCACATCATCACCCTGCTCAACGACCAGACCGTATGCCGAGTGATCGAACTGACCATTGCCGACCTCGGCGATCCGGGCGTGCAATTCACATGGCTGTGCTTTGGCAGTGAAGGCCGCCGCGAACAAACCCTGCTCACCGATCAGGACAACGGCATCGTATTCACCGCCGACTCTGATGCCGCCGCCGAAAGCATCCGCCAAAAACTCCTGCCGATGGCACAGGAAATCAATCAACGCCTGGCCCTCTGTGGCTTCACCCTGTGTACCGGCAACATCATGGCCGGCAACCCTGAGTTGTGCCTGTCGCAACAGCAGTGGAGTCAGCGCTTTGATAGTTTCATCGCCACAACCACGCCCGAGCACCTCCTGCGCTCAAGCATCTATTTTGATTTGCGCGCGGTCTGGGGCCCTGCAAAAGGCGTCAAGCAACTGCGCGAAGCGTTACTCGCCAAGATTGCCCAGAACACCCTGTTTCAACGCATGATGGCCGAAAACGCTTTGCGTCACCGGCCGCCGCTGGGGTTGATCCGTGATTTCGTCGTGGCGCGCAAGGGCGTCGAAAAGGACACCCTCGACCTCAAGATCCAAGGCCTTACGCCGTTTGTCGATGGCGCCCGGCTACTGGCACTGGCCAATGGTGTTGACGCCTGCAACACCCTTGAGCGCCTGCGCGCGCTGATTGGCAAAGGCGTGATCGATGAACTCGACGGCGCGGCGTATGAAGAGGCCTATCACTTCATTCAGCAAACCCGCATGCAGCAACACCAACTGCAAGCCAAACAAAACCTGCCCTACTCCAACCGCCTTGATCCAGACACCCTCAACCATCTGGATCGGCGCATCTTGCGTGAATCATTCCGCCAGGCTCAGCGCCTGCAAAGCAGCCTCGCACAACGCTACCAACTATGAATGCTTTAACCTGGCTTACTGGCGCAAAACCTTCACTCGATGCTGATCAGCAGGCTCGCGTGGACGCGTTTGGAAAACCCGCCGCGCTCGATAAAACACCACTGGCCGAGCAACGCATTGTGGTGCTCGATCTGGAAACCTCGGGGCTTGATCCCCGCCGCGATCAGGTCTTGTCGATCGGCGCGGTGGTAATCAATCAGGGCGCAATTGTGCTCGGCGAGCAATTCGAATGCGTGGTCCAGCGCCATGACCTGAAGATCAACGCAAGCATTCTCATCCACGGCCTGCGGCCATTCGATATCGCCGCCGGAATTGATCCGAGTGAAGCGCTGTTGAGCTTTATGGAGTTCCTTGGTGACAGCCCGCTGCTGGCCTTTCATGCAAACTTCGATAAACGCATGCTCGGCCGTGCGCTCAAGCAAACGCTGGGGATCAAGTTACGCCACCCATTTCTTGATGTCGCCGAAATGGCGCCACTGCTGTGTCCAGACAATGCGCCCCGCCGTGGCAGCCTTGAGGCGTGGGCCGAGCAATTCGGCTTGCAGGTGCATCAGCGTCATCACGCCAGCGCCGACGCAATGGTGACGGCCGAGCTGGCGCTGATCATGTTCAGCAAGGCGCGCCAGAATGGGCTGGACAGCCTGCAACAGCTGACTGAGGCACTTGAGGGTTATCGTCGACGTAAGCAGTTTCACCCGTGAAGCCGACACACAATTCGGCGTGAGGTGTAGATCGCTTTGACGGATTGCCCCGCAGGGGCTATCCATCCTCCGGGTGTTATGAGCTGAATGGGTGGCGGTGACGGACGATTTATTTACGGCCTTCGCCCACAAAAAAACGCCTGAGCAGTTAAGCATCAGGCGTTTTTTATTCATTGCAGGTCAGCGGGTCATTGCGACTCTTCTGGCGTCGGGCTGACCAGTTCGCTGACTTTGCTGCGCGACAGCCAGCCAACAAACTCACCGTTTTCACCGGTTACGGCTAGCGGCTGCTGTTCGCGGAGCATGTGCCCGAGCACCTCATCCAGCCCGGTATCGGCGGGCACCGAGGTAACGTCATCAAGGTAGTTGGCAATGTCTCGCGCGCCATCTGCCTGAGCCTTCTGCACCGAAGCGACAGTAATCACCCCGCGCAGCGCCTTGCCATCCAGCACCGGCGCATAGTCCCGCGCTTTGTCTTGGAGCAACTGCAGCGCCTTGGCCGGCTGAGTGCGCGTGGTCAGGGTCAGCGAACCCCGGCTGAGCGCGTGCGATGCTGTCAGCACCTTGCCGCGATTAACGTCTTGCAGGAATGACTGCACGTAATCGTTGGCCGGGTGTAGCAGAATGTCTTCCGGCGTGCCTTCCTGAACCAGTTCACCATCCTTGAGAATCGCGATCCGGTTGCCCAGACGTAACGCCTCATCCAGGTCGTGCGTAATAAACACGATGGTCTTGTTGAGCTTGGCTTGCAGCGCCAGCAACTGGTCCTGCATTTCGCGGCGGATCAGCGGATCGAGCGCCGAGAAGGCCTCGTCCATCAGCAGAATTTCTGCGTCTGTAGCCAACGCACGCGCCAGGCCGACACGCTGCTGCATGCCGCCCGACAACTGATGCGGGAACTGCTGCTCAAAACCTGCGAGGCCGACCTGTTCAAGCCAGTGCGTGGCTTTCTCTTCGCGTTCTTTGCGGCCCTTGCCCTGAATCTTCAGGCCATAAGCGGCGTTGTCGAGCACGCTGTGGTGCGGCAACAATCCGAAGCGCTGGAACACCATGCTCATGGTTTGCTGGCGGAACGTCTCCAGGTCACGCGTACCCAGCTCCATGACATTCTGGCCATCGACCAGAATCTCGCCGGCAGTCGGTTCGATCAGCCGATTGAAGTGGCGAATCAGCGTTGACTTGCCCGAGCCGGACAAGCCCATGATCACGAAGATACTGCCCGCTTCAATGCTCAGGCTGATGTCGCGCAAGCCAATGGTATGGCCGTTATCGGCGAGCATCTGCTCTTTGCTCATGCCAGCCTTGGCTTGTTCAAGGTGCTTCTCGGGGTCATCACCAAACAATTTGTAGATGCCACGAATTTCAATTTTGCTCATGAGTTGCCCCCCGCCGTCTGGCGCTTGCCATAGGCCTGGGTGATGCGGTCAAAAATAATTGCCAACACCACAATCGCAGTACCCGCCAGCAGGCCGCGTCCGACTTCAAGCCGGTTAATCCCGAGCAGTACTTCCTGACCCAGACCACGCGCACCAATCATCGAGGCAATCACCACCATCGACAGCGCCATCATGGTTGTCTGGTTGATGCCAGCCATGATGTTGGGCAGCGCCAGCGGCAGCTGCACACCAAATAGTTGCTGGCGAGGATTGGCACCAAAGGCACGCGATGCCTCAAGTACGTCCTGATCAACCAGTCGAATGCCCAGATCCGTGAGGCGGATCAGTGGCGGTACGGCATAAATAACCGTGGCGATAATCGCCGGGATCTTGCCCAGACCAAAGAGCATGACCACTGGAATCAAATAAACAAAGCCGGGCATGGTCTGCATCACATCCAGTACCGGCAGCATAATCCGCCGTAACCAGCTGAAGCGCGACATCATGATGCCCACAGGAATACCAATAATTACAGAAATGGCCGTCGACATGATCATCAACGCCAGGGTTTGCATGCCCTGATCCCACAGACCGAGCAGGCCCACCACACACAACATCAGCGCCATACCCAGCGCCATCAAAATCCGCCGGCTTGCGAGCCAGGCAATCACTCCAACTGCGATAACCACACTCCACCAGGGAGCGGTACGCAGCAGTTGTTCAATCCATACCAGCATGTGCAGGAACGGCGCCGAGATGGTTTCCAGCACATCGGCATAGTTAGTCACCAGACCTTCGACAAACTGGTCGATGGAGTGACGCATGCCGCGAGCATCAAATACTTGAGGAAAATTATCAGACATAAGCACGTTCTCTAGTTCAATCCAACTGCTGCGGCCTAAGCCGCAGCAGTGCTCAACCTACTTGCACCAGCGCTCAGAGCGCTGCTTTGACACTGGCAGCTACGTCTTCCGGCAGCCACTTGCTCCAGGCATCCGGGTGCTGTTTCATGTAATGCAGTGCGGCTTCATCGCTTTCGGCGCCGTTCTCATTCGCCCAGGCCATAACGGCGTTGAGGTCATCCGGCTTGACCGAAACCTTAGACAGAAACTCGACCAGCTTCGGCGCCTTGGCCTTGAACTCGTTGTTCACGGCGGTCAGCACTTCGGTCTGCGGGTAATCGCTGGCGACAGGCTTCACGCAGTCAGGATCGGTGATGCACAGGTAGTTGGCTTCGTTGAACTCAGGCATTTCCAGACGCACCAGGTCCATCTCGCCGACCATTGGCGTTGGCACCCAGTAATAGAACACGATGTCACGCTTACGCTTCACTGCCGAAGTAATTGCAGCGCGCTGTGCAGCCGCGGTGCCTGGCGAGTAGTAGCTGTAGGTTTCACCCATGTTCAATGCTTTGAAAATGTTGTGCGAGCTGACATCACAGCCCCAGCCTGCCGGGCAACCATAGAAGCGGCCTTTGCCCGGCTCTTCCGGATCAGCAAACTTGTCGCTGTACTTCGGCAGGTCGGTTACCGACTTCAGCTCCGGATATTTGGCGGCAGTGTAGGCCGGGATATACCAGGACTCCTGACCGACAAATGCCGTACCAATCGAGGAAACCTTGCCGCTCTTCTCGGCCTTGGCCCAAGCATCAGCAACGCTGTTTTTCCAAGTCTCGGCGATCACGTCTACGTCACCGCGCTGAAGACCTGCAAGGATCGACAATGTACCACCCGGTTGGACTTGGCTTTTGCAGCCATAACCGTGCTTGAGGATGAAGCGTTCTACCTCGACCATGAGCATGTTGGATTCCCAGGCCATGCCACCAAAATTAACAGGACGGTCGATTTCACATTGTGGGGCAGCAAAGCTTTGCATCGAAGCAGCAGATACGCCCAGGGCCAGACAGCCGGCCAACTTAGTTGACAGTTTCATTGTTATCTCCAGTCATTTTTTGCTTGCTAAAAACTAAGCAAGAGAGCCGCCGAGGCGGAACGAAGGTTGCGGCGCAGGCCACAACGCAAAAGCAGGTGACCAAGAGGTGGACACCCAAAAAGGAAGGAAAAAGCGTAAATCCATTGAAAAGCATCAGCGCATCCTAACGCAAATATACTTTCAGCTCAAACTAATCAAAAATCATCAAATCAATCTTTCACATTGAAATAAGCATAAATATGCAATTTATCAAGCAGCATTCAAAAAATATGGTTTCAACTGATAGCATAAACCCAGCACCGCACAAACTCCTCACGCGCCTGCCAGCAAAGCCCTGAGACACTGACAAGCGAATACCGCCGCGCTTGAGCGCGCGGACGATGATTGATCCAGGGATGTGGGTTTGCAGCAGAAGGGAAATAGCAGAGCAGCAGAATATGTGTCGGTCTCGCGCCGTGGTTTAAATCCACAAGCGCGAGCGACTCATTGGGTGGCTGCGATAACGCGTACAGCGTTGATCAGAGATCGCGCATCAGCAGCGCGTACTCCAGCTCAATTGCTTCGGGTACCGGCAGATACATGACGTGGCCATCACCCGGCGCAACCTCAACGGGTTCGCCGCGCTTGTTGTGCAGCAACTCCAGAATAAAATGCATGTTGCCCTTGGGCGTCATCAACTCCAGCGAGTCGCCCACGGCAAAACGGTTCTTGACCAACACCTCAGCCAAACCGTTAACCCGCTTGCCGGTGAGTTCACCGACAAACTGCCGGCGCTCCGACACCGAGGAGCCGCGTTCATAGTTCTGGTATTCGTCATGCACATGGCGGCGCAGGAAGCCCTCGGTATAGCCGCGGTGCGCGAGTGATTCCAGGGTGTCCATCAACGACTTGTCGAATGGCCGGCCCGCTTGCGCATCGTCTATCGCCTTGCGGTAAACCTGCGCGGTACGGGCGCAATAGTAATGCGACTTGGTGCGACCCTCGATTTTCAGCGAATGCACGCCCATCTGCACCAGTTGCTCGACATGCTGCACGGCGCGCAAATCACGCGAGTTCATGATGTAAGTACCGTGCTCATCCTCGAACGCGGTCATTTGCTCTTGCGGTCGGCTGCTCTCGTTAAGCACGAATACCTGATCAGTAGGCGCGCCGTCACCAAGCGTTGGCTCAACCACTTTGACTATATTGCCCAGTTCATCTTCCTTGCCCGGCTCTGCCTGATACTTCCAGCGGCAGGCATTGGTGCAGGCGCCCTGATTGGGGTCGCGCTTGTTCATGTAACCAGAGAGCAGACAGCGTCCGGAATAGGCCATGCACAAGGCCCCGTGAACAAAAACCTCAAGCTCCATATCGGGCACTTGCTGACGAATTTCGCGGATCTCTTCCAGCGACAGTTCTCGCGAAAGAATCACCCGCGCCAAGCCCATCTGCTGCCAGAACTTCACACTCGCCCAGTTCACGGCGTTGGCCTGCACCGACAAATGAATCGGCATTTCGGGAAAATGCTCACGCACCAGCATGATCAAACCCGGATCAGACATGATCAGCGCATCCGGCCCCATCTCGATTACCGGTTGCAGATCCTTGAGAAAAGTTTTCAGCTTGGCGTTATGCGGGGCGATATTGACCACTACATAGAACTGCTTGCCCTGGGCGTGTGCCTCATTGATGCCAAGGGCCAGATTGGCGTGATCAAACTCGTTATTACGCACTCGCAAGCTATAGCGCTGCTGCCCTGCATACACAGCATCGGCGCCATAGGCAAAGGCGTAGCGCATGTTTTTCAGGCTGCCAGCGGGTGCCAGCAATTCGGTGGTTTGAGCAACAGTCATGGCAAGGCACACATAAAAAAATCAGCCGCAAAGCTTAGGTACTAAACGACTCAGGCGTATTGATCTGCATCTATGAATACATGCGCGAAATAAATCTGAAGCACTGCCCACCGCGCATAACCGGGCACAAATGACGCCAATATGTCGGCAACACACGCGAAAGTTACCGCTCATCACAGCGCAGCGTGTCAGCGATTGCACAGACAAGCACCGCTCTGCGATCATATGCGAATAATTCTCGATACACCTACCAGAGCCTCTTGCGTGACAACACCCCGACCACCCCATCATCATTTGGTAGGCACGCTCTACCTTGACCACCGAGATTGGTTGTTCGGCTGGCTGCGCAAGAGCCTGAAATGCCCGCAGTTTGCCGAAGACATCAGTCAGGACACCTTCGTCCGACTCTTGGCCAAACCCGATCTTGAGTTGCCCAAGGAGCCCCGCGCCCTGCTCACCACTATCGCCAAAGGCCTGGTGATTGATCAGCATCGGCGCAAGCGCCTGGAACAAGCCTATCTTTGTGAGCTGGCGCAGCTGCCATTGCCGCTGCAACCCAGCCCGGAAGAGCAGCAAATGGCACTGGA
>MDTG01072561.1_pt1 | contig 19026 bp, 22 predicted proteins | sample 811421 | NCBI WGS metagenome assembly MDTG01 (sample SAMN05326645, study PRJNA326480) | marine metagenome | isolation source: seawater | place: Pacific Ocean: South East | collected 2011
CAAGAAATGATGGCCTTATATAGAAAAGAAAAAATAAATCCTGCATCTGGATGTTTACCAATTTTAATACAAATACCGTTCTTTTTTGCAATTTATAAAATGCTTTTTATCTCTCTCGAAATGAGACATCAACCTTTCTTTGGATGGATCCAGGACCTTTCAGCTAAAGACCCAACAACAGTCTTTAATCTTTTTGGTTTGATACCATGGGATCCTCCTGGCTTTTTAATAATTGGGATTTGGCCAATATTAATGGGGCTAACAATGTATTTACAACAAAAATTGAATCCGGCACCCGCTGATCCAATCCAGGCGAAAATTTTTGCGTTTTTTCCACTTTTTTTAACAATTATTTTAGCCCCTTTCCCTTCTGGTTTAGTTGTTTACTGGACTGTAAACAACATTTTAACAATTGCTCAACAATGGGTTATTATGAAACAGACCAGAGTTAAAACTAATTAAATGTCAAAAGAAAATTTTTTAGAAGTATTAAAAGAAATTTGGCCAAAGGATGCTCCAGAAATTAAAAATGTTCCAAAGTATATTGAAAAATATAAGAAGGAATTAATCGTAATAAAATACGGTGGAAACGTTTTAATTGATAGAAGTATATTTAATAACTTTATACAAGATATAAGTTTATTAAATAAATTAGGTCTATCAATTGTAGTTGTTCACGGTGGTGGTCCAAGAATTGAAAGGGAACTTAAAAAAGAAAAAATTAAAACAAACTTTATAAACGGTTTAAGAGTAACGGATAAAAACGTAATCAAAATTGTTGAAGAAGTGCTTATTGATTTCAATAGTGATATTGTCAAATCTTTAAAAGAAAAAGGGATAGATGCCACGCCAATAAATTCTAAGGTCAATAATATTATAAAAGTGATACCAGATCGTAAAGAATTAGGTTTTGTTGGCATACCTAAAGAAATAAACATTGGTTTAATTAAAAATATTATCAATGAGAAACATATTCCAATAGTTGCTCCATTAGGTTTGGATGAAAATAATAATACATTCAACATAAATGGGGACACTGCTGCAAGTGCAATTGCTAAAAAACTAAAATCAAGAAGACTTTTATTAATGACTAATGTTGAAGGGGTTTATGATGACAGAAAAAATTTAATTTCAGAGATTAAACCTTTCGATATTGAAAACTTAGTTAAATTAAAGATTGTACAAGGTGGAATGCTTCCAAAAATTAATAATTGTATTGATGCTGTCGAAAATGGTGTTAGAGGTGTAGTTATACTTGACGGAAGGAAACCAAGGTCTATATTGCATGAAATTTTTTCAGATACAGGAGCTGGAACTCTTATAAGAAAATGAAAGAATTGAAGAAAATTAAATTTTGGTTATTTGATTTGGATAATACTTTATATTCAGGGGCAACAAAAGTTTTTGACCAAGTAGATAAGAAAATGTCAGAATTTATTTCATCAAAATTAGATATTTCAAAAGAAGAGGCAAAAAAAATACAGAAAAATTATTTTGTAGAATATAATACCACATTAAACGGCATGATTAAAAACCACAAAATTGATGCTAATGAATTCTTAGAATATGTACATGATATTGATTTAAATTTTCTTAAAGAAGATAAACAATTAGATGAGCAAATTTCTAAGATCAAAGGAAAAAAAATTATATTTACTAATGGATCCAGGGCTCACGCAATTAATGTTACTAGAAAACTAGGTATAGATAGACATTTTGACGATATTTTTGATATTGTAAGTGCTGATTTTATACCAAAACCTTCAATGGTTACCTACAAAAAGATAATTGAAAAATACAAAATTGAGCCACAATATTGTATATTTATCGAAGATATAGCTAGAAATTTAAAACCAGCATTTGAATTAGGTATGAAAACAGTTTGGATTAAAAATAATGAACCTTGGGCAGCCGAATTCTCTGAGTCAAACTTTATAAATTACAAAATTGACAAATTAGCTAGTTTTTTAAAGGAGATAAATGAAACAAAATGAAATTGAGGAAATAATTAACGAAGCGTTTGATCAAAAAGATAAAATCTCAGAAAAATCTGATAAAAAAATAATTCAAGCTATTAATCAGACCATTGAATTAACTGACAAAGGATCTGTTAGAGTGGCGAATAAGTCTAATGGAAGTTGGAATGTAAATCAGTGGGTAAAAAAAGCTATTTTACTTAGCTTTAGAATTAATAAAATGACAATGTCCAAAGGACCCTACACTACTTGGTATGATAAAGTTCCTGGGAAATCTGTAATGTGGAATGAATCTGATTGGAAAAAAGCAGGTTATCGGCATGTGCCTAATGGAGTAGTTCGAAAAGGATCTTATATTGGGAAAAATGTAGTTCTGATGCCTTGTTTTGTAAATTTAGGTGCTTATGTCGACGAAGGTACAATGATTGATACTTGGGCATCAGTGGGATCTTGCGCTCAAATCGGGAAAAATTGCCACGTTTCTGGTGGAGCTGGCATTGGCGGAGTGCTCGAACCTTTACAGGCTGGGCCAGTTATAATAGAAGACAATTGCTTTATTGGTGCGCGATCTGAAATAGCAGAAGGTGTTTTAGTTGAAGAAGGAGCGGTAATTTCTATGGGAGTGTATATAGGTGCATCAACTAAGATAATTGATAGATCTTCTGGAAAGATTTCCTATGGAAAAGTGCCTGCATATTCTGTTGTAGTACCAGGATCTATTCCAAATAGAGATGACAGTTCCAAACCATCTCTTTACTGTGCTGTAATAGTTAAAAAAGTTGATGAGAAAACAAGAAGCAAAACTTCAATAAATGATCTATTAAGAGATTAAATGAAAATTATAGATGAATTGAAACTTTCTAAAGATTTAATAAAATTTCCGAGCATTACACCAATTGATGCTGGAGCAATAAGTTTTCTACAAAAAAAATTAAAATCTATTGGATTTAAATGTAAAGTATTAGAATTCAAAGATAAAAATAGTAAACCAATTAAAAATTTATACGCTAAATTTGGTAACAAACAACCTAATCTTTGCTACGCAGGTCATACAGATGTTGTCCCACCTGGTAACTATAAAAAATGGTCTGTTAACCCTTTTAAACCAAAGGTAAGAAACGGACGACTAGTAGGTCGTGGTGCAAATGACATGAAAAGTTCTATTGCTTGTTTTGTTTCAGCTGTAAGTTGCTATGTTGCAAAATATAAAAGTATTAATGGTTCTATAAGTTTATTAATTACAGGTGATGAAGAAGGCAAAGCTATTAATGGAACAAAAAAAGTAGTTGACTATTTGAAAAGAAAAAAAGAAAAAATAGATTTTTGCATTGTCGGGGAACCAACTAATCCAACGCGCCTTGGTGAAATGATTAAAATTGGGAGACGCGGAAGTTTATCTGTTGAATTAGAGATTTATGGAACACAAGGACACATAGCGTACCCTCAACTTGTAAATAATCCAATAAGTTCTATGATTAAAATTTGTAGTAAATTAAAAGCAACAAAATTAGATAATGGAAATAAAAATTTTCAACCATCAAATTTAGAATTTAGTAGTATAGACGTTGATAATAAGACACATAATATCATACCTGCTGTTGCAAAAGCAAATTTTAATATTAGATATAATAATTTGCATACATCTAAATCTCTTAAAAAAAAAATTGAGGGGGTTGTTAAAGGCATTTGTAAAAAAGATAAATCTAAATATAAGATTACATTTGAAGCAAGTGGGGAAGCCTTTTTAACAAAACCTCAAAAAACAATCTTTATGTCTAAGAAGATTATAAAAAAAATTACTAAAATTAACCCTGTTTTTTCAACAACTGGTGGAACCTCGGATGCAAGATTTATAAGAAAAATATCACCCTGTTTGGAATTTGGTTTAGTAAATAAAACTATGCACAAGATAGATGAAAGCGTGTCTTTAAAAGACTTGAGCAATCTGAAAAAAATTTATTTTCAAATTATCGAACAATATTTTAACAGATAAATTTGAATACACTTATTCAGAGGGATAATGTTTAAACTTAGAGAAAATTATAATTACTTATTTTTTTTGTTAATAACACTATCAATTCTATCGTTTTTTTTCGGTTTCTCAATTGATGAAAATTCAGCTGGTGGAGGTAAAGGAGACTTTGGAAACACTTGGAAAAATCTTCAAACTTTCAAAAATAATTCCCTATTAGATGCTCTCAAAATCACATCCTTAGGCGATAGTAGCACCTTTCAAAGCAGCCGTTTACCTGGCGTTTATATATTTCATAAATTCTTAAATCCTTTTACTGAAAACACTTTACAATTTAGATTAAGTGTTTTTATATTTTCACTATTAGTTCCAATCTCGTTTTACTACGCTTTAAAGATTAATCTTAAAAAGATTAAACCTATATATGCAATGTTAATCTCAAGCTTAATTTTCTTAAGCCCTTATTTTAGAACAAGTGCGATCTGGGGTAACGAAGAGAATTTTGGTCTTTTAACGTTAATTTTAAGCTATATTTTTCTGCAGCTTTATTTAAAAGAAAAACTTATCTTTAAAAATTTTATCTTTTTAAATTTACTATGTTTATTTAGTTCTCTTTGTGTTTATTTTGACCAAAAATTATCCTTTGTTCCTGCAATTTGTTTTTTTAGTATAATGATTAATGCTAAAAAAAATTTAGATAAATTCTATTCTGCCACTATTTATTTTATATTTGCTTTGCCCGTATTTTATTTTTTTTATATTTGGGATGGTATAATGCCACCGGTTGACGCAGAAAGTAGAGGGGTTCTCAAAGGAAATCTTTATTTTCAACACATTGGATACTCAATGAGTATCATAGCTTTTTATCTAGCGCCATTGATACTTCTGATTAAGAACATATTTAAGTTTAATCTAAGATACTTTTTATCTAAAGAATTATTGTGGATTTATTTTTCAATCTTCATATACATAGTTTACTTTATTTTTTTTTACGAAATAAATAGTGAAATATTTCTCGGAAAAGGTGTTTTTTTTAAATTAAGTGAGATATTATTTGATAAAAGTTTCATTCAAAAAATTTTTCTTTGTTTTGTATTTGTTTTATCTTGTCTTTTAATTTTAGTAGTTTCAAATTCAAAATATAATAATATTTTCATATTTTTATTTTTGATTTTGTTGTCAATTATTTATTGGCCAGTTTTGCAAGAGTATTTTGACCCATTAATTTTGATTTTGTTTTTTACTTTCTTAAATAATCAGATTGAAGTAAATGAAAAATCAATATCATTCATTTTTATTTTCTTTTCATTTTTTTTAGTTTTTAGTAATTTTTATTATTCATTTACAATTAATTATTAAAATTTATTTAATATACAAAAATCTAATTTGGATAATTCCAATAAGCATTTTAATTGGGTCTAGAAAAATATTAAGCTTACTACCCGGCATATGTGTCCAATACACAGGCAATTCAATTATATCTAAATTACTTTTTTTAGCTAATAAAACTATTTCTAAATCATGCTCAAAGCCATTACATGTTAAATTTGAAAAAATTTTTTTTGCTGTCTTTTTTTTATAAAGTTTAAAACCACATTGAGTATCTCTCAATTTTATATCTAGTAATAAATTGGAAAAGATTCTAAAAAATATTCCTAAAAACTTTCTGTAAAATTTCGTTATAACTTTAGAATCATTAAGCTCTCTTGATCCAAAAAAAATTGAGCTATTAAAATTTAGCAAACCTTTTTTCATCCAGCTATTAATCTCAAAAAGACTCACTGAAAGATCCATGTCTGAAGTTAAAATCCATTCAGATTTTGATGTCAAAACTCCTTTCTTTAAAGCACCACCTTTGCCAATGTTTATCTTTAAATTAACAGTTTTGACTTTTGATTTTAATGAGCGGTTTTTATTTAAAAATGTTTTTATAAGTTCTAACGATTTATCAGTGCTTCCATCATTGATTAATATAATTTCTATTTTAATCTTTTTATTTTTATTGATAAAATTTTTGATCTCAATCAAAGTTTTGTTTATCCTTACGCTCTCATTATAAAATGGTATTACAACAGATAAAGATTTGATCATTTGAATAATAAAGTATAATTATTATATTAAAAAATAAATTAAAATAACTTAGTTTTTCTGAATGGTTGAAGCAATTTTAAAATATCCGTCACTTTATAGGCTTTATCAAAAAACAATCAGGTCTCGTTATAGTGAGTATGATTTTTTTAAGTTCATTTTCCAAAAATATCAAAGTAGAAGCCTTAGAGTTTTAGATCTTTGTTGCGGTGATAGTTATATTTTAAATTTCATTAATCCATTTATAAAAGACTACTTAGGAGTTGATATAAGTGAAAAATATTTAAAATTTTCAAAAAATAATTGGCAAAATTTTAATTTTAAAAAATTGGACTTAAATGATAAAGACTCACTTAAAGAAATAATTGCTTTCAAACCAAATTTTATATTTATCAATGGGGCCATTCATCATTTAGATGATGAAACTGCAATTAATATTAATAAACTTATCAATTACTTTGAGAACAGTTTTTTTCTTTCTGTTGATCCAGTAAAATCAAATAATAAACTGTTAAATAAATTAATGATATTTTTTGACAGAGGCAGGTTTATTAGAAAGCAAGAAAATTATTCTAAATTAATGCAAGGCTGTAATAACGTCATTATAGATGATTTTTATAAAATGAGTTTTAAACAAATTTTTCATTTTAGAAATCTTGAGATAGAGGAATTATATTCTGAATGGAAAAGGACGATTTAAATAGGTGAAAAAAATATCTGTAATAATTCCAAATTATAATAGTGAAAAATATATTTCTCAGACTTTAAATTCCGTGATTAATCAAACATATAAGAATTGGGAAGTAATTTTAGTTGACGATTGCTCTAATAAAAAAACAATTAAAATTCTTCAAAAATTTAAAAAAAATAAAAGAATTAAAACTTTTTTTTTAAAACAAAATCATGGAGCTGCGTATTGCAGAAATTTCGCAATAAAAAAATCAAAATCTCAATTTCTTGCTTTTTTAGATTCTGATGATCTTTGGAAAAAAACCAAGTTACAGAAACAATTAAATTTTATGTTGAAAAATAATTTAAAGTTTTCATACACTAATTATTTAGCATATTTTGAAAATAAAAAAATAACAAAAAGAGTTTTCTCACCTAGAAAAATTTCATTTGAGGATTTTATCAATAATACATCAATCGCTACAAGCTCAATGATAGTTAAAAGAAATTTGATTAAAAATATATATTTTCCTCCCACGGAAATTTGTGAAGATTATTTTTTTAAATGTTCAATATTAAAAAAGGTTGGTCTCGGTTTTGGTTTTAAAGATTTTTTAACTACTTATAGAGTAAGAAATAATTCCTTACAAAGTAATAAATTTAAAAATTTATTTTGGATATGGAGAATAAATTCAAAATTAAATAAATTCTCATTTTTTAAAAATATTATATCTATTATTAATATCTCAATTAGCTCATTAAAAAGATACGGATTTAAATAAATTAATATTTTATTTTATATAGATAAAGACCATGAGCGGGAGCTGGCGGCGCGCACATGGAGCGTTTTTTTGACTTAAAAACCTCAGTAAATTTTTTTAAATTCCATTTTCCCTCACCAAGGTATTTAATGCACCCAACCATTGATCTTACTTGTTGTTGTAAAAATGACTTAGATGTAAATTGCAAATAGATCACTCCGTTTTTCTTTTGTGTAACTTTTGTTTTTTTAAGATACCTTATTGGGGATTTAGCGCCGCAAGAAGATGACCTAAATGTTGAAAAATCATGTTCTCCGATCAAAATTTTTGCACCTTTCTTCATGCTTTTGATATCAAGTTTTTTTCTAACATGCCATGCCTTTAAAAAGTCTAAAGTTAAGTGACTATCACGATTTATAATGAAATACCTATATTCTCTTTCCTGAGCACTAAATCTTGCATGAAAATTCTGGGATTTTTTTTTAATCGAAATTATTGAAATTTTTTTTTTTTTCAAATTATAATTAATTCTGTTCTTGAGTTTTTTACAGTCAATATTTATGTTAATCTTAAAATTAGCTGATTGAGCAAGAGCGTGGACACCCGAGTCGGTTCTTCCTGAACCTATTATTTTAATCTTTCTTTTAAAAATTTTTTTTAAACTTTTTTGAATTTCACCTTGTATTGAACTACGCTTTTTTTGAACTTGCCATCCAAAGAATTTAGAACCATCATATTCTATTATCATTTGATAGTTAAAGATTTTCAAGGTAATTTAGTTCCTTTTTGAAATTTGTTACCCTGTAAAAATTCCTTAGAACTTAAAACGCTTTTACCCTCTTTTTGAAGCTTTAGAATCTTTACCGAGTTTTGACCAGCTCCTATTGTCATTTCATTATCTAATATTTCACCAGGTTTTCCTTTTAAATTTGTTTCTATTGCATTCAAAATTTTAATTCTATCTTCTTTATAAAAAAACCATGCACCAGGTTTTGGATTAAAAGCATTTATTTTTGCTATTATATTTTCTGCTTTATCTTTCCAATTTATCTTAAGTTCAATTTTTTCGATTTTCTTTGCGTATGAAGATTTTGAATGATCTTGTTCAATAAATTTAACATCGCCATTAGCTATAATTTTTAGAGCTTCAATTATTGCGTTAGCTCCAATAAATGATAATTTTTGTTCAAGTTCTCCTTTGGTCGTATTTTTTTCAATTGTTATTTTTTTTTGAATCATAAATGGACCCTCATCTAATTTTGCAACTATTTTCATAATTGAAACACCTGTTTCATTATCTAGATTTAAAATCGATCGTTCTATTGGTGCGGCTCCTCTCCATTTTGGGAGTAGTGAGGCATGCAAATTTAAATAAATAATTTTTGGTAATCTTAAAAATTTTTCTGGAATTATTTTCCCATACGCTGCAACTACTACAATATCAATTTTAGAATTTTTAAAAAATAAAAAATCTTCATCATCGTTCAAATTATTTGGAGTCTTGATATTTAATTTAAGTTTTTCTGCAGCATAATGAACCGGGGATTTTAAAATTTTTTGGCCTCTTTGTTTTTTATTAGGTGGTTGAGTATACACTCTAATTACTTTATGGCCTTCTTTAATGAGTTTATCTAAGGTGTTAATTGCAAATTCGGGCGTACCCATAAATATTATTTGAAATGACATGTTGAATTTAAACTACAATTCTTTCTTGATCTTTTTTTTGTTTAGAAGCTTTTTTTACTATCATATCTTTCCTCAATTTTGACAAGTAGTCTATAAATAAAATACCATTCAAGTGATCTACTTCATGTTGAATACAGGTTGATAATAGTCCCTCTGCCTTTATCTCTTTTTCTTCTCCATTAAAATCTAAAAATTTGACCTTACAAAAATTTGGTCTTTGGATTTTAGCAAATTGATTTGGTATAGACAAACATCCTTCCTCATAAGTAGAAAGCTCCTCAGATTTTGAGATTATTTCTGGATTCACAAAAAACATCGGGTCTTTTTTTTCAGGTTCTTTTGAAATATCCATAACAACTAAACGCTTAGGCACTCCTATTTGAATGGCTGCTAATCCAATACCCGGTGCATTATACATAGTCTCTAGCATATCTTTTAAAATATCTTTAATTTTATTGTTTACTTCTTTAACTGGTGCAGATTTTTCTCGCAGAATGGGATTCGGAAGTGTTAATATTTTTTTTATCGCCATTAAGGCTTATTATAATTACACTCTTAGTGGTAGTCCAGAAATTAAAAAATCATTTCTAAAATTAAAGAGTTTCATTTTGTTAAGTAAATGTGTAATGAAATAAATAGTTTCGGGATCTAAATTTTGAATGTCGTCCTCTCCAATTATTTCAACTAACTTTAAGGCTAAAAAGCCTATCTCCTCATTTTCTACTAATTCAATTAAATTTGAGGGAATAGAGTATTTTTTTGATATTTTTTCGAAATTAATATCTTTTGGAATTTCAAAACCATCTTCTTTTAAAGACTCAATTAGTGCTAAGTCTTTAGCTGAAAAAAAGTAATTTTTATTCCTTTTTATCTTCTTATAAATATTATTTAAGTCTTTTTGTGATTTTTGCTTAGATGTCCCTTTTTCTGTGTAAAATCTTATTATTCTTGACTTATGAATTATCTTATCATCGTATTTAATCCTGCCGAGTTTATACTCCTCATCTTCTAAAATATTTTTAGAAACTATGCTCTTATAGGATTTTGGTATTTCATCTTGATTTAATTGTTTAAGACTATTGCTTAAAAATCTGGCGTAAATATTTTGAAGTCTATCCTTTTTAAATAAGTCTTTTAACAAGAAAAGCAACTTTATTTTGTTTTCAACATTATCAGACAATAGATACTTTTGATATATTAACGCCCTAGAGTGAACGTTGTTTAAAGTTTGATATATATCTTCGGCATTAATCAACATGTTAAGTTCAAAAGGAATTTGTTTGTAAATTTCAAATATCTTTTTTTTATCAAGAGTGTTTACATTAGCTGCTTGCTCAAGTTCATTTATTTTATTTATGTTTTCGATATCTTCAATCTGAATTAGATTTGCAGCATTCATATATTCCCAAATTTCTTTATTTGTCTGTTTATTTGGTTGAAATTTAAAGTTTTCGATTGTTATTGAAGAAAGATAAAAATATAAAAGATTTTTATCGTTAACTTTTTTTGTTGTATTTTTTGAAATTCCTAAAAGAAAATTTATTTTATCATTAAAAAAATCATCGGACATTTTTTGCTCTTTTAAGATATCAAATAACAATTGTGCCTGATTATTTTTCTTTTGAAATATTAAGCAATAAATTTTAAATTTTTCTAAATAGTCATCTTTAATTTCCTTATTTATAAAATTTACTTTTTCACATCCATCTTTGAGTTTAGCGCTAGATATACTTTTGTCGATTAGATATTGGATTACCTTTGCTTTGTTGTGAAAGTCTTGGTTTTTATTAAGATACTCTTCTAAAATTTTAGTCTCATCATTTTTTATTAACCAGTTTAATTTTAAATCTATAAACTCTTCTTCACTCATTTGTGGAGGGGTATAAGAATAAGTTAACATTGTTTTAATAAAAATATCTTTAGAAAAAGTAGATAATTCAAGTTTATTAATTCTTTTTACAATATTTTTTATTTCAGAAGGTTTAGTATTAGCCCACATTTGTAATTTAAAATTATTATCTTCAGGATCATAAATTCCATAAACTTTAATTTCGTTTTCTCTACTTTCAATATTTTCTTCAATAAATTGTTTATTTTTAATTTCATTTGTTTTGTTGAATATTGAATTAGAAGAATTTATTTCCGTCGATGTTTTGATATCTTGTGAATTTTTTTTTATTTGACTATTTTTCCAAATATCGACCTCTTCTTCCTCACCGTAAACTAAATTACATTTAAGAATTAAGAGAATTAGTAAGCAAATTTTACTACTTAAGCTTATTAATTTCATTAGTTATATCAATTTTAAAATTTTGTTTTGGTGAGGGAAAATTAAATTTTTCAACAATAAAAATCACAACAATAAATAAAATAAAAGCTATAATAATTTTAATTAAAAATCCTATGAATGAATCTTTAATACTTTTTTTTTGTCTTAATTTAAGTTGCATCATAAAAAAATATATTTAAACTAAATAATTAAGACAAATTTGTGATAAATCAATTTTAAATTTAGGATAATATTTGAAAAAAAGCCTTGTTTTAACTGGAATGATGGGATCTGGTAAATCCTCTGTGGGAAAAATGCTGGCACAAAGGCTCAAGAAAGAATTTTACGATATTGATGACATAATAGAAAATAAAGAAAAACAGAGTATTAGAAAAATTTTTACAGTTAAAGGGGAAGCTTATTTCAGAAATTTAGAAAAAAAAATTACTTCTAAATTTTTAGAAAAGAGTGATGTAGTGCTATCACTTGGAGGTGGGGCTTTTCTGAACCCTATTATCAGGGGAAAAGTTTTAAAAACATGTGTAAGTTTTTGGCTACACGTAAATTTAAAAATTTTAGTCGAAAGAGTAATTAAATCAGGTAAAAGGCCTTTATTAAATGATAAGAATCAGCCCCAGGAAATGGAGAAAATTTATAATGAGAGATTTGGTATTTATTCTTTAGCTAATTACAAAATTAATTGTAGTGGTATTGAAAAAAAAGTTATTGTAGAAAAGATAATAAAAATTTATGAAAAAAATTTCAGTTAAAATTAAAAATGATAAAAAAAACTATGATTTAATAATTGGCAAAAATGTAATTAATTTTCTTCCAAAAAAAATTAAAAGTCTTTCTCCTAGCACAAAAAATATAGCAATTTTTTTTGATCAAAATGTCCCTGAGGAGAACCTTCGTAAATTAAGAAAAATTTTAAGAAAATATAAGCTTTTCATTTTTAAAATCTATCCTTCGGAAAAATTTAAGAATTTTAATTCATTAAATTTATACCTTGAAAAACTTACTGAGAAAAATTTTAATAGAACTGATTTAATAATTTCAGTTGGAGGGGGAATTATAGGAGATTTTTCTGGTTTTGTTGCAAGTTTGTTAAAGAGAGGTGTTAATTTTATTAATGTCCCTACAACTTTACTTGCTCAAGTGGACTCTGCAATTGGGGGTAAGACAGGCGTGAATTCAAAAAATGGGAAAAATTTAATTGGAAGTTTTTATCAACCTTTGACGGTAATTTCTGATATCAGTTTTTTAAGATCTTTAAATCGCCGACAAATGATTTGCGGCTATGCTGAGATATTAAAACATTCATTAATTGATGATAAGAGTTTTTTTGTTTGGTTAAAAAAAAATACATCAAAAATTTTCAATAAAAAAGAGAATGAATTGATTTATGCAATAAATACAAGCTGCAAAATAAAATCGCGAATTGTGATTAAAGATACTCACGAGAAAAATTTAAGAATGAAATTAAATTTTGGGCATACTTTTGCTCACGCACTTGAAACAAGCAATAAATATCAAAAAAATCTTAATCATGGAGAAGCTGTATTGATTGGGATAATTTTGGCGACCAGATTTTCATTTTATCGAAAAATTTGCAAAAAAAAAACTTTAGAAGATATTCTTAATATCTATGATAAAAATTTTCTTAAATATGATTTCAATAAATTTATAAGAAAAAATAATCTTAATAAATTCGTAAATTTGATGAAAAAAGATAAAAAGAATAGTGATGAAAAGATTAACTTTATGCTATTAAAAAGAATTGGACGCACCACTCCTCCAGATAGTCAAAAAATTGCATCTGAACATATCAAAGATTTTTTAAAAAGTATTATTTGATTATTATTTGAATAGCGTGAATTTTTTCCTGTATTTCTTCTTTAAGAATATTTAATACTTGTTTTTGTGCGTCAATCCTTGGTAAAGATTTAAGATATTCTGAAAAAATTATTAATCTTAAATGGTATTTACCACTTATAAAACTTTTATGGTTCTTATGTTTCAAAGTATCATCGAAAATCTTGATACTTTCAATTTCAATTTGACTCTTTATTTTTTCTTCAATTAATATTAAAAAGTTTTCCATTTAAAGAAATTTATTATATAAAAATAATTATAATATGAAAATCATTTGTGATTGGGAAAATTGTGATCAAATAGGTAAATTTAAAGCTCCAATTGAGAGAGATAATAGTAAAAAATATAGATTACTTTGTTTGGAACATATTAAAATCTTTAACAAAAAATGGAATTATTTTGAAAATATGACATCGGATGAAATTGAATTTTTTTTAAAATCGGACATTACATGGCATAAATCAACAAAGAGTTTTTCTTCTTCTGAAAATTTTTTTAGATTACTGTGGCAAAATGCTCTTGAGGATAAACTAAATATATTTAAAACGGAAAATTACTTTCAATACAAAAAATCTAAACTTAAACAAAATGATAAGGATGCATTGGAGATTATGGGTCTAAATTTGTCAGCAAAATGGGAAGAAATACAGAAAAAGTTTAAATCACTTGTTAAAAAATATCATCCTGATAAAAATCAAGGTAATACAAAATATGAGGATAAATTAAAAAAAATAACTTTAGCTTATAGTCAACTTAAACTAACATTTGGAAAAAAATAAATATGCCATCAAGTGAATTAATGCAAAAACCTGATATCAAAATCTCAGTCAAACAAACTTTTGGCTTAGATAGTGAAATGGAAATTGACGCATTTTCAAAAAAAAATGAATTGGTTCCAAAAATTGATCAGGACTACAAATTTGATAGAGATACAACTCTTGCAATATTAGCTGGCTTCTCCTTCAACAAGAGGGTTTTGATACAAGGATATCATGGGACCGGCAAGTCAACACATATTGAACAGATTGCTGCAAGATTAAATTGGCCATGTGTGAGAGTAAATCTTGATAGCCATATAAGCAGAATTGATTTAATTGGAAAAGATGCAATTAATTTAAAAGATGGAAAACAAGTAACTGAATTCAAAGAGGGGATACTGCCATGGTCAATACAAAATCCTGTTGCACTTGTTTTCGACGAGTATGATGCAGGACGGCCAGATGTAATGTTTGTAATTCAAAGAATCTTAGAGAGTGAGGGAAACTTTACCCTCTTGGATAAAAACAAAGTTATTGAACAGCATGATTTTTTTAGAATGTTCGCTACAACAAACACAATAGGTCTAGGAGATACGAGTGGTCTTTATCACGGAACACAACAAATTAACCAAGGACAGATGGATAGGTGGAATATTGTTACAAGTTTAAATTATCTTTCGTTTGAAAAAGAATTTGAAATTCTATTAGCAAAAAATAAGAAGATGAATAATAGAGAGGGTAAAGAAAAATTATCAAATATGATCAAAGTTGCCGACCTGACACGAAAAGGTTTTATAAATGGAGATATTTCAACTGTAATGAGCCCACGAACAGTTTTACATTGGGCGGAGAATGCTAATATTTTTAAAGATCATGGTTATGCTTTCAGAGTTACTTTCTTAAATAAATGTGATGAGATAGAAAAAAAAATAATTTCAGAGTATTATCAAAGATGTTTTGGAGAGGATTTACCAGAGTCCTCTATAAATGTTAATTTGTAAAAGTGATTAAAAAAGAAGATATTATCCTAAACTTTAAAACAGCTATTGCATCTACAATAAAATCTCTTTCTAAAAAAGAAAATGTTGAGGTTGTTTTTGGAAATGAAAAAAATAACGAGCAAACTGATGTTATTTTTTTACCTGATTTAAATAAAGAAAATAAAATTAACTTTTTAAAAATAAGAGCATTAGCAGACTCGGAGTCATTAAAATTAAGATTAAGTGATACAAAAATTTATAAAATTTTTGAGCCCAGGGGAAATATCTCCAAAGAACTTTACAGTGTAGCTGAAAAAATTAGATATGAAGTATTAGGATCAAAAGAATTTAGAGGTGTAAAAAAAAACCTACAAAATTACTATAATACAAATTTAGATAAAATTGATTTGAAAAAAGACAAAGCTCAAATTCCCAAAATTTTTGAAACTTATTTAAGAGGAGTTTTTTTTGATAATAAAAGCAAAAACTTTTCTAAAGTTGCTAAACATTTCGAAAAACAATTTAAAAATAATATCAATTTACTCAAGAAAAATATTACGAACCAAAAAAATTTCAATTCTTTAATCTCAAAAATAATTGAGAAAATGGGGCTTGAAGAACAGTTTGAGAGTAATGAGCAAAATAATTCTTCGGAAACGAAGGATACAAAAGATAGTAGTTCTGAAACTAAAAGTGAAAAAAAAGATGAAATAAGTAAAGAAAAGTTTGATATTGCGTTAGATGCTGCTATCCCAGATTTAGAAAATTCAACTACTGATGCAGAGCCAGAAGGAGAACAAGAAATGGATATGGAAAATGATAATTCATCAAACAAGAAAAAATTCATTTCATCAATAACGCAATTCGAAAAAAATTACAAAGTTTTTACTAGTGAATTCGATGAAATTATTAAAGCGGAGGAATTAGAAAATGACATTGAATTGGATAGATTAAGAAATAATTTAGATCAACAATTACAACAATTAAAAAATTTTATAAATAAACTAGCGAACAAATTACAAAGGAAACTTCTTGCAAAACAGAATCGCTCATGGGAGTTCGATTTAGAAGAAGGGTTGCTAGATACCTCTCGACTTTCAAGGATAATAACTGATCCGTATAACTCTCTTTCTTTCAAAAAAGAAAAAGATATAGATTTTAAAGACACTTTAGTAACGATCTTGATTGACAACTCAGGGTCTATGAGGGGAAAACCAATTACTGTGGCTGCAATCTGTGCAGATATACTTTCAAGGACTTTAGAAAGATGTTCTGTAAAAGTTGAGATTTTAGGATTTACAACTAGACATTGGAAAGGTGGGTCGAGTAGAGAAAAATGGATGCAAAATGAAAAGCCAAAATTTCCCGGGAGATTAAATGATCTAAGACATATAATTTATAAATCCGCAGATGTACCTTGGAGGGTTTCAAAAAAAAATATGGGTCTTATGTTGAAAGAGGGTTTATTAAAAGAAAATATTGATGGTGAGGCTTTGAAATGGGCCTATACTAAAATGCACAAAAGAAAAGAAGAAAGGAAAATTTTAATGGTCATTTCTGATGGCGCTCCAGTTGATGACTCAACACTTTCTACTAATTCAAGTGATTATTTAGAAACAAATCTAAAGAATGTTGTTAGTTGGATTGAAAAAAGATCTAATGTAGAATTACTTGCTATTGGAATTGGTCACGATGTCACGAGATATTATAAGAATGCAGTAAAAATTGTTGATGTTCAAGACTTAGGTGACGTAATGATTAACCAGTTGACTAACCTCTTCTCAGAAAAGAAGAAAAAAAATTTACACTAATTAAATTATTTTCGCCTTATAAGAAGAAAAATCTTTAATATTTTTCAATAACAATCTAAATGGTATTAACATTATAAAAGCAACAAATAATTTTACAATCAAATCCCCAATAGCAAGGCTTATCCAAGGTACTCCAGTTTTGTAAAAAGATATAGAAAAAAAGAGGAAAGTGTCAAGAACAGAGCCTATAATAGATGATGAAAGTGGTGCGATGAACCAATGTTTGTTCTTTCTTAATTTGTCAAAAATGCTTACATCAATATTTTGTGCAATAAAAAAAGCTACCCCGGATCCAATCGCAATTCTTATGGAAATAATATCCTCAAAATTCGTTGAAACAAACAAAGTAAGTAAAATTCCAATAAAGAATCCAAAAAAAACTATTTTTCTTGCAGTTTTTTTTCCAAAAGCCCTGTTTGCTAAATCTGTTATTAAAAAGGTGATTGGATAACTAAACGCGCCGTAAGTAAGAATTTGCTCTAATTGGAAGTACTTTACAGGAAATTGAACTAAAAAATTTGAGGCAATTACTACTCCTCCCATTAATAAAGAGAGTGTGAAAAATAAAAAGTTAATATTTTTAATGTTTTGAGACAATTGAGATTTTCAATTTTTGCACTCTTTTGGAGAGATTTTTGTTTTTTGCTTTTATTAAAAATTTATCAAGTCCACCTTTAAAGTCTACTGTTCTCAGAGCAGCCTTTGTAACATTTAATCTCACATTTCTTTTTAATAGATCGCTTTTAAAACATACCTTTTTTAAATTTGGTAAAAATCGTCTTTTCGTTTTATTATTCGCATGACTAACGTTATGACCTTTTAAAGGAGAAACGCCGGTTAATTCACATTTTTTTGACATAGTAATAAGATTGTATATTATTTGTTTTAAATTTGGTCAAGCATTAATTCCAACTGCGTCTGTAATATTTTTTATGCCTTCTTTTTTTAAAATTCTTATTAAATCTTTTTTTATATCCCTCGCTATTGACGGTCCCTTAAAAATCATACCGGTATACAATTGTAAAACATTTGCTCCTGATGTAATTTTTTCAAACGCACTTTCACCTGTATCGATACCACCCACACCAATAATTGTAATTTTATTTTTTAGTTCCTGAGAAAATTTTTTAATCAAATTTGTGGAAATACCCTTTATTGGGTTTCCTGATAAACCACCAATCTCATCTTTTTTTTTATCATCCAATAAATTTCTATTTTTATCGGTTGTATTAGAAATTATGACACCGTCAATCTTAAATTTTAAAATAGCCTCTATAATGTTGCTTATATTTTCATCGTCAATGTCCGGTGAAATTTTAATAGCTAATGGGGTTATTATTTTTGCTTCTTTTTTAAATTTTGAAATTCTATTTAATAAATTTGTTATTTCATTTTTTTCATGAAATTCTCTAAGTCCCTTTGTATTGGGTGAAGAAATATTTATTGTAATGTAATTTGCTAGATTATGGAATTTGGATAATCCTGAAATAAAATCATCAATTTTTTTTTCAGTATCTTTATTCGGACCAATATTTACTCCAAGGTAACCATTAGGGTGATTTTGGTTTATTCTATTAAAAACAATGTCGGCACCATGGTTATTAAATCCTAATCTATTTATTAATGCTCTGTCTTTCTCAAGCCTGAAAACTCTAGGCTTTGGGTTTCCTAATTGTCGTTTAGGAGTGACTGTCCCAACTTCAACAAATCCAAAGCCAAAATTAAAAAGTGAATTATAAACTTCTGCGCTTTTGTCGAAACCAGCAGCCAAGCCAATAGGATTTCTAATCTTTTGATTAAAAATTTTAGACTCAAGCATCTCTTCCCCCTCAACTTTAAAAAAACTTTCTGGTAAGAAATTTAGTTTAAGTGATTTAATTGCTAAATCATGTGCAGCTTCCGGATCTAATTTAAAAATATATTTTCTAAAAATTGAGTACATTAATTTTTTATTTTTTTAAATATTAACTCTGAGGTCTCTTTTATTCCAAAAAAACTAATAAAAAAACCCATTCTAGGACCGTTTATTTCTCCAAATATTACCTCATAGATTAATTTGAACCATTCTCTTAAGTTTTCCTTATAACCATTGTTTTTTCCTACTGTAAAAATTTCGGTTTGTAAATCCTCAGGACTAAGATTATCAGGGCATTTTTCTAATTTTGAAATTAAATCTAATAA
>MDTG01407147.1_pt1 | contig 19026 bp, 16 predicted proteins | sample 811421 | NCBI WGS metagenome assembly MDTG01 (sample SAMN05326645, study PRJNA326480) | marine metagenome | isolation source: seawater | place: Pacific Ocean: South East | collected 2011
GATGTGGAAGCGCAGTAATGCGTGCAGCTGACCAGTACTAATAGCTCAATTGGCTTGATTTATGCACTGAAAAAAATTTTTAATTTAATTCAAAAAAATAGATATTCGTTTAAAATGTTTTAATGACTAGCGAACATAAGATCATCAATAAAATTTAAAAAGAATTCACATTTTTTATCAAAATTTATTTCTTCTAAGTTTTTTGTTTTTTTTGAGATTTTAAATTTTCTAATGATTTTACCCTCGTCTACCTTTGATATTACTTCATGAAAACATGATCCAATATACTTGTAATTTGATTTCCTTAACATTTTATCAGCATGTAAACCTTTGAATTTAAGTGAATAAGATGGATGAAGGTTAAATATTCTTCTTTTATAAACTTTAAGAATTTTACCAACTATAATTTTATTAAAAACGAGTACTATATAATCACATTTTATTTTTAATGCATAATTCAAAATATCATTAGATAACTTTTCATTAGACTTTGAATTTAAAAATTTATATTTAATTTTTTTTTTTTTTAAAAAATAAGTAAAATTTAGATTTTTTTCAATTCTCAATAAATATATTGAATTAAATGTATTAAAATTTTTTAGGGAATTTTGTATTAAATTTCCTGAGGAAGAATTTACAATCAATATTTTATTTACAGAGTTTATAAATCTTTTCATAAATACTTTTACCTATCCCATATTTCAGGAAAAATTTTAAATAAATACTAATTAAATATGCGGCTAACACTTTTTTAAACTCTACAAAGTAATTGTCCTTTTTAATAGAGATTTGTGAATAGTGATAGTATTTAGCACCTAAAGATTCTTTAAACATATCAGCCCCACGTCCAAGCATAATTGTTTTTATTCCTCTACTTTCAGCATATTTAACTATTTCTGCAAATGGTTTGTGGGTACAAGGTTTTTTTTTATTTTTATTTGTTGCTGCAGCAATGTAATATATGTTTTTTTCGAATTCTAAAAAAATTGTTATAGATAATAATTCATTGTCCTGAAAATTTTTATAAATTATTAAATGATCTTTAAAATATTTTTTAAGTAGATAAAAATATTTTTTTGGATATGGAATTCGATTGAAATTTTTAATTCTTGATGTGAAATAAAAATTGTAAAATGTATCTAAATCTTGAGTTTGATAGATTTGAGAATTTTTTTTTAAATTTCTTTTAAAATTTTTATTACAATTTTTAATAAATTCATCATAACTTTCAAAAGATAAATAATAATACTTATCTTTTAAAATATGAAAATATTTTAATTCTATTTTTTGATTTGATATAATTTTTAAAATTTTTTGATTTTTATTTGATAAATCAGAAATCTGAAGTTTTTCTTTCTCATCTAAGAAAATTGTAAACTCAGTATTTGGTAGTGAAATAGCTCTTTTCGATATAAAATCTTCATGATTTAAAAAAGGAACCATTGAATTATTAACATTAAGATATTCAATTTTTGATTCATGCATCTCCTCAATTAAACTTAACCATTTTGAAGAATTAAATAAAAAATTATTCACAGCAATAAATACTATATTTAATTTTTATGAATTTTTTTTAATTAAATTATTCAAAAAAATTTCAATTAGATAAAAAACATCATTCATATTTTTTTTAAATTTTTTTTGTTAATTTATAACTATTTTCTTTCTTTCAATGAAACTTTTAGAAATATAAGATTTTGTACAATTAAGCTCTGATTTTAATATTATTTGCTTATTATTTGGTTTAAAATTACCTTTTTTTAATTCTTCTAGCTCTTTAAAACAATTTAATAAATCAATGTCTTCAGGTGTATCGATTTCTTTATCTTTAATATTTTCAGGTTGAAAATAAATATTTTGTAAGTTTGCCTGCATTTTTAGATTATATAAATTATATTGATTATTCTGTTTTGAAGATATTAATGTAGGTAAAATTATACACTTCTCACTTTCTAGTCTATTATCAATATGCCAGGAGTTTATATACATGTAATATTTGTTTAAGTATCTTGGGATTGATGCCAATCCAGATGCATTAATTATTGAATATTCTGCAAATTTAAATAATTTTAAATCATTATAAGTCCCAACAATATTAGAACCTGGGTAATTTATAATATTGTATTTTTTAAAAACTTCAGGATATTTTTCTCTTCCTATAAAAACTACTTGATAGTCTTTGCTCTGAATATATTCAATTAATTTTAGATACGTATTTGGAGAAAGGGGTCTAGCACATGCATTTACACTTCTCTCATTGATATGAATTAGAACTGTTATTCTATCTTTGATTCCAATATTTTTAAATTCATCTAAGTCTTTTTTTGTAATTTGTAATTTATTAAAGAAACAGTCATAAATATTTTTAGAATCGTGATTTTCAATATTTTGCTTTGCTAGTTCTTTAAATTCTTCATTTTTTCTAAATCTTATACCTGTGAAAATAATACTTTTATTTATACCTCTTTTAATTTTGTTTGTATTAACTAAGTTATATGATTGTTCACCACAACCAATATCAATAATTAATTCTTTATTATTCCTTATGAACATGGGTAATAATATATAAAAAATTATATTGCTCTTTATATATTTAATATATGGTAAGCTTGCAAAATATGTATTCATCACAGTATTTACAATTTCACTTTCTTTGTAAACTAAAATTAATTTACAGTCTTTTTTTAAATTAAATTTATTATTATTATATTTAAAATCAAAACTTGCTAGTTCCAAAAAAACATGGCCTATTCCTTCAGATATATTTATTAGAAAATAAAAATTTTTTTTTATAAAGTATCTCTCTAAAAGCATATATGGAAAATATACAAATTTACTTAAAAATATTGAAAAATATCTTTCATACCAAATTGAAATTTTTTCAGAAAAAAAATTAATTTTGTAGTAAATTTTGCTTAATATTGATTTAATCATGTTCTTTTTTAAATTGCATTTAAAGTTTATTTATAGGAAATTACTAGTAGAAATCACATAAATAAAATTTATAAAATATTCAAAAATCAAATCTTATAACAATAATAATGAAAGTTAGATTTAGGTATTTAGAAAAAACATTTAAAGGAATAAATATAAATAAATCAATTAAAAAGTTTATTTCTGCTGGTAAATTTTTGGATGAAGAATATAGAAAAAAGTTCGAGCAAAAAATTTCACTAAAGTATAAAAGAAATTGTATAGCTGTAAGCTCTGGAACTAACGCTTTGTTTCTAATATTAAAATCTCTAAAATTAAAAAAAAATGATGAAGTATTAGTCCCTTGTTTATCGTGGTTGTCTACTTTTGCTGCTGTAAAATATGCAGGAGGTATTCCTGTTGGTACAGACATAAATGATGATCTGCAAATGTCTGTTGATGATTTAGAAAAAAAAATAAACAGTAAAACCAAAGCAATTATATTTGTGCATTTTACAGGTCTGGTTACTGATTTAAGAAGAATTAAAAAAATATGTAACAAAAAAAAAATTACTTTAATCGAAGATGCTGCCCAGGTTTTTGGAGGGAAGATCAATAATACATTTGCTGGCACTTTTGGAGATTTTTCTATGTTTAGCTTTAATCCTATGAAAATAATTAACTCTACAGGCCATATGGGCATTATTCTTTTTAAAAATAAAAAATTAAGAAAATTATTTGAGACTTATTTATATGTTGGGACGGTCAACAAAGAAAAAGCAATTTTATCAGAAATAAATCATAAAGCTGATAATTTTCAAATGATGTTTGTCACTGAAAAGATTAATTTTTTAAAGAATTTAATTAGAAGAAGAATTAAAATTGCTAAGCTTTATGATGAGAAACTAACAAATAAAATTAGCAAACCACCATTAAAGATGGATTTTTCTCATATATATTATGACTATGTTATACAAACAAATTATAGAGATGAATTAAAAAAATTCTTAGCTAAAAAAAAAATTGAGGTAAAAATCAGACATCCATATTTAATAGGTGACCATAGACCATTTAAGCGAAAAAATAATTCAAATCATTATAAATCTGGAACTAAAATTGTAAAAAAAATTCTAAACCTACCTATTGATGAAAATTTAAATTTGAAACAAGTAAATTATATAATTGGAACTATAAATAATTTTTTTAAAAACAAAAAATAAATTGATTTTGAATTAAACCTCTGAAATTTTAAAAAATCTTTTAAGTACATTTCTAAAACTCCAGTATCTGTGATAATTGTGATTTACACCCCAATGTGGATGATTTTTGTAAGAGTGTTTTATTGAAATACTTTTTACTATCACTTTTGAGGTTCTGCTTACAAATTTTAAATTTGATGAATTCACTTTTATTTTTTTTTTTTTAAACAATAATTCGTACCCATCAATTAATTTGATATGATAATTCTGCGCCCAATCAGATATAAAATTAGCATATTGGTGGAGTGAAAATTTTTTCTTTTTAATTATATATTGTTTTTTACCCGTATGGTTAGGACTTACTTTTAAAAAATATTTAGTATTTAAATTTTTAATCATTTTACCTTTATTTATATATTGTGGATAAATAGCATAATCTATAAAGCTTTTGAGTTTTGTTATTTTAGATTTTGTCCTAAATAAAAGTGGATGAGATAATAAACTTTTTTTTATTATATAATCTTTAAATTCAAATAAAAAATAGTATGGATTAAGGTTTCCTATAGAATTATTTTCTATTACAGAATTTTTACAAAATTTTGTCATAGATTGAAGGGATATTTTCTGTAAATCAAATGGGGAAACCTGAATAATTTCATTCTTTTTATATTTAGATAATTTATGATGAATCTTTTTGATATCGCAATGAATAGGACTATTAAAAACACAAAAATTTTTAATATTAAAATATTTTTTTAAATATCTTATTGATCCATCTGCAAAAATGTCGTCAGAATTTAAATTGAAGAAACATGAATTTTTCTTATTTTGCACTGATAAATAACCATTATAAAATGCATAATGCAAAATTCTTCTCTTTTTTTGGTTCAGAATTTTGTCAATAAAAACAAATTTAATTTTAAAATTTTTCTCTATAAACTTAAAAAGTTTTTGATTTTTAATTAATTTTACATCATTTAGTCTCGTACAAAAAATTATATTTACTTTTTTTCTATCAAGTGCAAATAAATTATTTTTGGATAATAAACTTGCCAAAGTATTTCTAAAACATTCATCAATATAAAACTTTTTCCAAACTGGGATTACAAAATTAATTTTAATAGTGTTTTTCATTTGATTTTACTATAATTAAGTTTGGAAAATACTAAAGAGCAATAATGAAAATATTTAGAATTACATCTAATTCATATCCAAATTTTTTAAAAGAAAAAGTAAAAAAAAAAAATTTAAATAAATTCTCTAATTTCAATAATTATATAGATATTTATAAAAATCAAAATTTCATTAAACATAGATCTTTAGGTAGATACATGAAAGATAAAGAAATATTTGATATTATGTTTAATGATGAAATAAGTCAGAAAATATGGGTAAGAGAAAATACTAAAATTAAAAATGATAAATTAACGCTAGATCAAATCTTATTTGAACAAATTAAAATTTTAAAACCCGATATTATCTATGTTTGTTCAGGTGCTGGATATTTAATTAATGAAAATATTTTAAAAGAAATTAAAAAAAATTTTAAAGTTAAGTTAATTCTTTTTTGGGGTGATGAATTCCCAGAAAATATAAATTTTTTTTTAATTTATGACATAATAATTACATCAAATAAATTATATCAAAAAAAATTTGAAAAATTGGGAATAAAATCTAGAGTTTTTCCATACTGTATTGATATAGATGATTGTTTGTTATTAGAAGATAATATTATTGATAAAAAGAATAAATTTATTTTTGCTGGTGAAACAGGTTTCAAATTGATTGATCATAGTAGGAGACTAATTAATTTAAGAAAAATAATAGATAAAACAGATTTAATGATTTACTCCAAAGAGAAAAAATTTATTAAAAGAAGTAAAATAAAAATTTTTAATTCTATCATTAATTTTGTTTATTTATTTCCCCCACTTCTAATTAGGTTGATTTTTAATAGATTTTTAAATAGTAGTTTTTATTATCAAATTAGTAGACGTCAAAAAGTAGAAAATAAAAAAAATTTACTTTTAAAAATAGAAAATCAAGTATCAATAAATGAATATGCGCCGGATAGAATTAAAAATGGTTTGTTTGGTAATGATTATTTCAATTTATTAAGAAATTCAGAGATAGTTCTAAATTTACACAGAGATGAATTAAACGATTATGCGAACATTAGATGTTTTGAGGTTACAGGATCAAAATCTTGCTTATTAACTGATAAAAAAATTCTCATGCAAGAATATTTTGATTGTGATGATGAAGTAGTAGCTTTTGATAGTATTGATGAGCTTGAGGAAAAGTATAAATTTCTAAAGAATAATCCTGAAAAATTAAAAAATATTTCTTTAGCTGGGTATATTAAAACTATAAATAATTATACTACTAAAAATTATGGAGAATATTTAGATAAATTAATTAATAATCTATATTAATAAATTTGAATACTATGATTAAGAAAAAAAATTATTTTAGTGATAAGTGGTATAGCCAGCTATTAAATCAAAAGAATCAAATAGAAAAATTTGGAATAGACTCAAATTTTAAATGGTCACATGATCCTAGACAATTTTTTATATCACAAGCAAGATACAAATTTGTTTCAAAGGTTCTTGCTGGAGAAAAAAAAGTTTTAGAGATTGGTGCTGCAGATGGATTTAATTCAAGAATTGTTTCTAATGAGGTTAAAAATCTTGAATTATCAGATAACGAAGAGCATTTTAGAGATTCATATTTAAATTATATTAATAAAAAGTGGAAAAAAAAATATTTTATTCACGATTTTATAAAAAGAAAATATTCAAAAAAATATTCTGCAATTTATATGCTTGATGTTTTAGAGCATATCCCAAACAAATCTGAAAATAAATTTTTGTCAAATATTTGTAATTCACTTGAAAAAACAGGAACTTTGATTGTTGGTATACCGAGTTTAGAATTTCAAAAATTTTCAAATAAAGACAATGGACATATAAATTGTAAAACAGGTGAAAACTTAAAAAAATTTTTAAAAAAATATTTTCATAATGTCTATTTATTTTCAATGAATGACGAAGTTGTATCTACCTCCTTTTTAAAGATGGCTTGTTATTTTCTTTCTATTTGCTCTCATAAAAAAAAATAAATCATTATAAAATAATTATGTATATTTTAGGATTAAATATAATTTTTCACGATAATTCAGAAGTTTTTTTTATAACAAAAAATTATTGCCACAATTCAGGAGAAAAGATAAGTTTAATGATTTTATAAAGCTTCCATATTTTTGAGCAAAAATTAATATTATCAAATTATATATAAGATAATTATTAAGTTAAAATTTTAATTAAAATAAATACTTTTCAAACTTTGTCAAAAATTTATCTGATACAGCACATTCTATACTTGGAATTAATAAATTATTAAACTTTTTTTGTAAATCTGAAAATTCAAAATCTTGATTTAAATTTTTATTTTCTAGTTCAATAAACGCCTCATATATATCATTCTCACTTAAATTTCTAATTTGGTATTTTTTAAAATCTTGGCAATTGTTTTCAATATTTTGAAATCTTAAACGTATCATCTCTTTGAAAGACAAATATTTTTTTCCAGTCATCATTAGACTTGGGCATAATAAATTTAATTTAGAGAAATATTGAAATGGCAAATGCCAATAATTAATTAATAAGAAAGGAGTTTTAACCTTGTCAGATAACAATGCTAGTCCTGAACCATTTATAATTGCAAAATCTGCAAATTTAAATAATTCAATATCATTATCAAAAGTTGCTATATTTGATTCTGAATAATTAAAATCAATATAATCTTCAAATATTTTAGGCATACTCTCTCTTCCTACAAATATGAGATTATATTTTTTACTTAAATATTTTAATGTTAGTAAATAAGTTACAGGATCAGTTAATTTTGCTACCTGATTAGTTTCAATTTCTTTTAAATGAATGAGTACAGTTTTTTTAGAACTATCTATTTTATCATTTATTATTTTTTTTAACTCTGAACTAATTAAGGTCTTTTGATAAAATATACTATCTAATTTATGGGCACATTTTGAATAATATGCTTGTTTTCTTGTAAAACCACTTAGTGATCTAAATTTATTACCAGCATATATAACTCCTCTATTTAAAGTTTTTGCTTTGTTTTTATATTTGATATTTAAAGATAAACCAAATCCCTGATCATAAATTAATCTGACATTATTCTTCATAAATATTGGAAGAAGTAAGTAATATAAAAAATTGTTAATAATTATTTTTAGTTCCGGAAAATGTATTTCATATTTTTTTTTGACGGTTTTGAATAAATAATGATTTTTGGTTATCCAATAAATTTTTCTATTTTTAAGTTTTTTTCTTAAATGATAATATTTATAAAATGCATCAAACTCCTTAGCAACATGACCTGTACCAGCAGATATATTAAATAAAAAAATTTTTTTTTTTTTAATTAATATTTTTTCTATTGGAATATATGGATAGTAAAAAAATTTAGTTATAAATGGGCATATTATTTTTTCATAAAATATTGAAAAATAATTTTCATCATTATAAAAAAAATTGAATTTACTAAATCTAAGTGAGTAATAAATATTTCTTAAAAATTTATACAAATATAATTTTTTTATTTTATTCATTTTTTATGTTAAAACTTTTTCTATATGTTAAAGAGTTAAATTAAATAATTTAATTTTAAATGAAATGAAAAAAATTCCAATTAATTTGATATTACCTCTTTGGAATAAATCTTATATTGATTTTTTTTTCTCTTATTCATTTTTGTCTTTGAGTAGCAAGGGAAATTTAGATTTTTTATCAAAAAATAAGTCTATTTTTACATTTTGTGTTAAAAAAAATGAGGAGAAATATGTTAAAAATAAAATTATAAAAAAAAAATATTTGATAAGTTTAATTTAAAATTTATTTACATCGATAGCTTGTTAAATCTCAATAATAGAAAACAGTTACTTCATAAAATTTATTTAAAAGGCTTTAGAAGTGAAAAAAGGGATCATAGAAAAGTTTATTTTTTACCAATTACGGCAGATGAAATTTATTCTTCAGGAAGTTTCTACAGATTATTTCTTAGAGTTTTAAAAAAAAAATATGACTGTGTGCTTGAAAATAAAATATTAGTGAATAGTAGCTTCTTGTCTCGTTTACATAAAAATAAAAAGAAGATCTCATTAAGTGCTTCTAGTTTAATTAGACTTAGTATTAAAGATATTAGTAATTTTTCCCTAAATTCAATTTTAAATACTAATTTATTTTTTAATTATAATGCAACATCAATTTTTTATTTTATAAAAAATCATGGACTAATCTGTCGAGGTTTTCTTTTGCACCCGGTAATTATAAAACCAAAAAAAAAAATTGATAAACTAAATGGATTTCTTGATTATTATATTGTTGAAGAGTATGCAACATCTAAAAAAATATTTATAATTGATGATGCTAATTTATTTTTTAAAATAGGTATTGATCAAAATATTACTGATAACTTTTTTCCATATGATGCAAACAAGTATGCAAAAAGCTTAAATAGATGGATTACTAAAAGACACTTTTATAATTCAAAAACACTTACAAAAATATTCTATAAAAAAATTAAGAAACAAAAGTATTATTTTGAAAATAAAATTTTTAGTAACTTATACTTTGATTTATCAAGTAAACTTAACACTAACTTTATTTCTCATAAAAAACATCCTAGGTGGATTTCTTCAAATGTAAAAAAAAATTATTCAATGATTTTTCTTTGTAAAAAATTATTATCTCCATTAAAAATAATCATAAATACATATAAAAGTATAATTTTATTTGGATTTAGAAAGAGTAGGATATAATTTGTATTACCTCGGATTAAATGTGTTTTCTCATGATACATCAGCGTGTATTTTTAAGGATGGTAAGCTTCTTGTGGCTATTGAGGAGGAAAGACTTAATTTAAAAAAACATACAAGAGAATTTCCATTCAAAGCAATACAATCATGTTTAAATTATTTAAAAATTACACCAAAAGATATTTCCAAAATATGTATTGGGTGGAATATTGATGAAATTATTAAAGAAAGATATTTTAAAAATTTAAAAAATTTTGTTTATTTTAAAAAATTAGTAAATGACAGAAAAAAAGAAATTATAAGATTATTAGAGATAGAAGATAATTTAAAAAAATTAAATTTCGATTGTAAGATTTCATACTTTGATCACCATGATTGTCATAACTATTATTCATACGGTACAAGTAGTTTTAAAAACTCAGCTTTTTTATGTCTTGATGGATATGGTGAGTTGAATTCAGGATCATTGGGATATTTCAAAAAAAATGAATATATAAAACTTAAAACTTTTAATTTAAATAATTCCCTTGGTTTACTTTACGCTTCACTTACATATTACTTAGGATTTAAACCATATTCTGATGAGGGTATAGTTATGGGTTTATCCTCTTATGGTAACTTTAATAAAAAATTCAAAAAGCAATCTTACATAAATTTTTTTAGAAAAAAAATTTTGTATAAAAATGGAGAAATAATTATAAATAAAAATTATTTTACTTTTGGTTTGACTAGAAAAGGATGGGTTTCAAAAACTTTTATTAAATATTTTGGAAAAAAAAGAGCCAGTGGAAGCAAAATATTACCTCATCATAAAAATATTGCAGCAGCTCTTCAGCAAAGATTGGAGGAGATTTGTATAGGAATTTTAAAATATTTAAATAAACAAATTAATTCTAATAATTTATGTTTATCGGGAGGAGTTGCTCTTAATTGTGTTATGAATGGAAAAATGCATTCAAAATCAAATTTTAAAAATATAAATGTTCCTAGTGCCCCTGGAGATAGCGGGGTTGCTGTAGGAGCAGTTTTAATGATGCTTAGAGAGAAATATGGTAAATTCTTTAAATGTACAAATTCTCCATATTTAGGTCCTAAGTATAAAAAAATAAAAAAAATTGAGCTTTTAAAAAAAATTAAGAATAAAAAAATAAAAATAAAAAAACTGAAAAATAATTTGAATTTTTTGGCAAATCAACTGTTAGATAAAAAAATAATTGCAATTTTTCATGGAAGATCAGAATTTGGACCAAGGGCATTAGGAAATAGAAGTATAATAACAAGCACCAGTGGACAGGAAATGAAAGATTATTTAAATAAAAGAGTAAAATTTAGAGAAAACTTTAGACCGTTTGCACCAATAGTACTTGATAAATACTCCAGTAAATTTTTTAAAATAGAAGGTGAAAGTTTTAATATGACCAAAACTTTTCCTGTAAAATTAAAAAAAGGTTTAGAAGCAATTACCCACGTGGACAATTCAGCAAGAGTTCAGGTTGTAACTAAGGAAAATAACAAAAATATTTACAAAATCTTGAGACAATTCTTAAAAGTATCAAAAATTCCAGTTTTGTTAAACACATCTTTTAATATTAAAGGTCAACCTATTGTAGAGTCCCAAAAAAACGCAGTTAAAACATTTCTTAAAACAAATATAGATATTCTTGTTGTAGATGAATTTTTGTTATTAAAATATTAATTTTTAACCTGAACATATAGCAATCAAGTAATGTGACATTTTTTGAAAAACTGTGTGAATAACTTGATCATTCATTGAGAGTATATTTTTTTAATGTATTCAATAAATGTAACTGCTTATTTTTATATTATACAAAAGTAGTATTTTCTTTTTTAAAAGGACCCAATTTAATTTCTAAATATAAACATCCATTCTTACTTTTATTTTTGTGTTTCACATTTTTTTTAATAAAAATGAAGTTATTTATTTTATTTAATTTTATTTTTTTTTTTAATTTATTATCAATAATATCTATTTCCATATCACCTTTTAATAAAATAACTAATTCTCCATTTTTTTTGTGATAATGCATTGGAAACTTAGAATTTCTTTTTAGCTCAATTAGCATATATTGAAGCTTTGATTTTTCATTTTTGTGATAACATAATCTACGTGTATTACTTTTAGAAAATGGAAGTTTGCTTAACTTTGTTATTTGTTGTTTTGTTGTCTGATAATTGTAATTATAAAAAAGTGTATTTTTCATGAAAAAAATAATGTTTTCAAATCTTTTGATTGGTATATCATAATTTTTTGTTTGTTATATTCAATGTTTTAATGAAAATATTTATAATTGGAGCCTCTGGAACACTTGGTAAAGCTTTATACAAAGAATTATCAACCAAATATGAGGTGATTGGAACATATAATAAAAAAAAAATAAATGGATTCTTAAAATTTGATATATCAAAAGATAATATTATTAAAAAGTTGCATATAAAAAAAAATGATATTGTAATTTACCTAGCAGGCATATCCAGACCAAGTGAAGTAAATAGAAATTTAGAAAAATCAAAAAAAATTAACGTAACAAACACAAAAAAAATAATAACTAAACTTGATAAGATAAAAGTTAAATTTTTTTATTTATCATCCGTTGAAGTTTTTGATTGTAAAAAAAAAATTTTAGGAGAAAATTTTAAACAAAATCCTAAAACAATTTATGGCAAACAAAAATATGAGATTGAAAATTATTTACAAGAAAATGTAAAAAATTATCAAATTATTAGAGCAGGATCGGTCGTAACATTTAAGAAAAATGAGACTTGTCCGATTTCAATAACTCACAATATATTAAAAAATAAAAATTCTAAAATTTTTAAAAACAATTTTATAAGTATAACTTCTATAGATGATTTTGTTAAAATTTTTAAAATTATATTTTCAAAAAAAGAATTATTAAGAAAAAAAATTGTTCATATTTCCTCAAATTTTTTTATATCCAGAATTCAACTTGCAAATGAGATTAAAAGTATTAGTAAATACAAAAAAATAATGAACTACGATAAAATTGACATAAAAAATTTCAAAAGTTTAAAAAATATTGGGTTCAACAAAATTCTGTTATCAAATCACAAATTTATAAAGGAATTTAAGTTTAACAGTATCAAATCAATCATAAGAAAAAAAATAAAAGAAATTGAGGTTGTGTGAAAAATAATATTAAGCAAACTATTGCTGCAATACTCGTTAAGCAAAATTCAAAATTAATTATTGATGAAATAACTCTTCCACCAAGTCTTAAAAAAGGTCAAGTTTTAGTAAAAATGATTTATTCAGGTGTTTGTGCTTCTCAATTAGGTGAAATACAAGGAATAAAGGGAAAGGATAAATTTTTACCTCATCTTTTAGGTCATGAAGGCATAGGAGAAGTTATCAATTTTGGCAAAGGCGTTATAAAAGTTAAAAAAGGTGATAAAGTTCTTTTACATTGGATGCCATCCAATGGAATGAATGCAGAACTTCCAGTATACTACTGGAAAAATAAGAGGATTAATGCAGGATATGTCACGACTTTCAATAATCATTCTATTGTATCAGAGAATAGAATTACTAAAATTCCTAATAATAAAAAAAATTTTCTAAATTATTTGTTATTAGGGTGTACGGCAAGCACAGCCATAGGGTCAGCAAACAAAGCAAATATAAAAGATAAAAAAAAAAAAATATTAGTATCAGGATGCGGCGCGATAGGAATATATATATCAAAATATCTAAAAAAACTTGGATTTAAAAAAATTATAGGTCTAGATTTAAAAAAACAAAAGCTAGATTTTGCTATTAAAAATGGATGTACAGAAACAATCAATTCTTTAATGACCAAAAAATTTAAAGATAAATTTGATATAATATTTGAGACAACAGGAAATTCTAAATTAATAAGTAAATTATTTGAAAGTATGACTTCAGATGGTGAAATGATATTAATTGGAGTACCAAAATACAATACGAAAGCTTATTTTAATACTTTAGACATTAACTTAGGAAAAAAGCTAATTGGTTCAAAAGGAGGTGATTTTAAAGCTGATAGAGATTTGAATAAATTTTTTAGAATTGTGAAATCAAACCAGAACAAGAATTACATAAGAGATATTATTGAATTAAAAGATATTAATAATCTTTTTAAAAAAATGAAAAAGAATCTAATCCTTGGTAAGTCTATAATTAAATTTAAATAATTTAAGGTATTTGAAAGTTTACTTAAAGTATTCAAAATAAAGAGAAAAGTTAAATATGAATTTGAACACAAAAATAATTTGGTTAACTGGTTTATCAGGTACAGGAAAAACAACTCTATCAGATATTTTAAAAAAAAAAATTATCAAATAAAAAAACCTTATTAGTTGATGGAGATAAATTTAGAAATAAACGAAAAAAAAATAAGTTTAATAGAGAGGAAATTACTAAAAATAATTATGAAATAATTAAGTTTGTTAAAAAAAATTTTAAGAAATATAATTACATAATTGTTTCAGTTATTTCACCTTTAAAAATTACAAGAAAATATTCAAAAAAAATTTTTAAAAATAATTATTACGAAATATATTTATATTGTAGCAAATCAAAATTGTTTCAAAGAGATCCAAAAGGATTATATCTTAAGGCAAAAAAGGGAATTATTAAAAACCTAATAGGTTATAATTCTGAAATCAAATATGAAAAGACAAATTATAAAAAATTGAATCTTAATACAGGTATAGTGAGTAAAAAAAAATGTTTAAATAGAATTATTAAGTATATTCAGACTTAATTAAAAAAGAAAATTTTCACTTTTTGTTTTTTTATATTTGTTGAATGCATCTATACATTCTTTTAAAAATTTAATAGTTAGAACAGGATTTTTTCCTATTGCAGTTTCTGCAGCTAATACCAATCCTTTCGCTCCATCATATAAAGAATTATAAATATCATTGCTTTCTGCTCTAGTTGGCTCTTTTGAGTTTATCATTGACTCTAGAAGATTTGTTGCAACGTATGTTGGTTTTCTCATCCTATTTGATGTTTCAATAATCTTTTTTTGAGCTATGGGTATTTTTGATACATTTATGTATCTAGACAAATCGCCTCTATCAATTAAAATTGCGTTTGACTCTCTAATTATACCCTCTCTATTTAAGTATCCGTATTTGGTCTCTATTTTAGATATTATAAATTTATTATTTCCAACTAATTTTCTCAGATCCTTAACACCTTTACTGTTATTAGCGAAGGACAGAGCAAAATATTTAATTTTATATTTTTTTGCAATTTGAATAGCTTGTTTATCTTTGTCAGTAAGAGGCTCTAATTTAATTTTATTGCTAAAATGTACTCCTTTATTTGAGTCCAAGTACCCACTTTGTAAAACCTTTCCAAAAATATTTCCCTTTTTTTTTATTATTTTTAACTTCAAACCTTCAAAACCTACATCCATTAAAGTATTATTTAATAAATAATTAGAGTCAAATCTTGGATACAAATTTATAATTTTTGAAGATGACTTATTTTTATTAAAACTAATTTTTACAATTTTATTTTTTTTTAAAGATATTTTTTTTTTTACAGTAGTAGTTCTAACTTGAGCACCTTCCGTATCAATACATATTGGTGTTAAATTATTTTTAACAAAAAATTTAATAATTTTTTCAAAATTGTTTATTTTTGTATGAGATAAATTTATTCGAAATAAATTAATAAAGTTTAATTTTTTAATTTTTGATAAATTTTTTTTTTTTAAGGTAGAAGGTCCAACCGTAATAATAATTTTTTGCATAATTAAATTAAGCTAAAGTTAAGTTTTTTAAAAATTTTTCTTAAACCAAAAAAGGATTTAATTAATATATAAATTCTCAGTAAATACAATAAAACTCCAACTTCTATTAATGCAAAAAAATATATGATTATTTTAGACATGAAGTAGGATATTTTATTTAAAATATTTGAGTGATTAAAATATAAATTTTTTCTAAAAATATTTTTTTTTATTAAAAATTTATTTCTATATGCCCACTTGTGCTTGTACATTGAATTAAAATAATAATTTTTAACGTGTTTTTTATTAAAACACTCCTTCAAAATACAATTTGTATATTTAATAAAAGTAATCGGATTTATCAAAATTAAAAGCCTTTTAATACCAAATTTGGTTGGTAAAAAAATTAATATAAAAAAAATTAGATAATTTACTAAGCTTTCACTTTTAATTAAGTGATTGTATTTAAATTTTTTATAAAATGAATTAAACAAAAAACCCAATACAAATTTTTCATGAAAAAAAAATTTTTTACTATTCACTTTATCTTGATTTAAGGACTTAGAGCCTTGGTATATTTTATCGCTATTCCAAAGTTCACCATTAGCTGTAGGTATTACCATTTTTCTTTCAAACTTAATTCCAATTTTCTTAGATAATTTCTTTAATGAATTAGTTAAATTTTTTTTAAAATTATCATATTTAAAAATTATTTTTTTTCTTTTTTTGAAATCTTCGTCCATCCAATTTAAATCTAAAGTAGTAAAATTTTTTAAATTGTTAATATATGCGTGATTTTCAAGATAAAACTGGTCAGTGCAATCAAACCTTACTTTTTCTAAATTTGAATGTGCATATATTCTTCTCCAAAAATTTTCAATTGGTTCTCTTATACAGATCAATAAAATCACTTTTTTTGAATATTTTTTGTAATATTTTGCAAAAAACTCAAATTCATGAACATGAAACAAGACAAGTTTATTTTTAATATTTTTATTTTGTGTTTTAAAGTAACTTAAATGAATTGCATTAATTAAATCATATTCATTTATTTTCTTTTTGTCTTTTAAATTTTTAATTAAATTTTTTTTAAAACTTCTCTCATTTATCTTTAAACATTTATTTTGTTTTTTCCCTAACGAAGTTAATCCATTGAAACCTTTGATTTTAGAACTATCTACTAATGATTTGTGTTGTTTAAGTATTAAATTAACTAAATTTTTATGAGTAAGGTTTTTGTATTTTTTTTTCCAAAATTCGTAATTCGAAAATAAATAAATTAAAGGATACCCAGGAATTGAAAGAATATTTTTTGTATCGCTTAAATATGCTTGTAAAGCCTTAGTTCCTACACCTCCAAATATCTTATAAAGAACGATTGTATCTTTCATTAAATTGTTGATATTGCAGAATTTAATAATTAACAATAAAAAAACTATCTTTATTCATGATTACACTATCTATCTACCCAAGCACCCATTTGGGAACTCATGATGTTAATTTATCTTTAGTTCAAGATTTCAATATTCTCTATGCTTATGAAGAACAAAAATTATCAAGAACCCTGAATAAAGAAGCAAAATATTTTCCGGATAGGGCATTGTTGAATAGTTTTTATACCACTGGAATAAAACCTAGTGATGTAGACGTATTATGTATTGTAGGACCATGCAAAGTAGATAAAAATTATTTAAATTCAATTAGAAACATAAAAAAATATTATGGAATTGATGCCAAAATTGAATTTTGTCCACATCATAAAGCTCATTCTTATTATTCTGTATTGACCTCACCATTTAAGGAGACATTGTTTTGGACACTGGATGCTGGTGGAGAAGATAATTTATTTGGAGAGTTTGGTTTTTTTAAAAATAAAAAATTTTATTTATTGGATGAAAATAAAAGTCCAAGTTTACCTACATTCTATTATCATTTAACAGCAGCAGCTGGATTTGCTGATTTTGAAGAAGGAAAGGTAATGGGGTTAAGTGCCTATGGTTCAGTTGCACCATCAATGTATAATAAATTTTTAAGTTTATTCAAATGGAATAAAGAATGTAATTTTAATTACAATTTTAATAATAATAAAATAAAAAATATTTTAGATTTTTCATCTTATACTCCAGATAAACATAGGCCTCATAAAATTTTTAAATACATGAATAGAAATTTGAATTTTAAGATGAAAAAAATTACCACAGGTTACTTTCAGGCTGAAATTTCAAAAACAGGTCAAAAGTTTTGTGAAGATTTCTCTATTGAAATATTAAAAAAAAAAATTTCAAAAAAAAATTTAGATATAAAAAATATTTGTCTATCAGGAGGGTTTTTTCAAAATATATTAATTAATGAAAGGATTAAAACAGAACTTGATCTAAAAGTATACATACCACCTGGGCCTAGTGATTTTACTTTAGCTGCAGGAGGAGGTTTATATTGTAATTTTAGAAAAATTAAAAAATTTAGACCAAAAAGTTACCTTTCACCTTATTTAGGTCCATCTTACAATAATAAATTTATTCTAAATGAAATTAAAAAGTATGCTTTATCCTATAAAAGTCTTTCAAATAAAAAATTAGTTGAAAAAGCATCAGAAGATATTTTGAATGGTAGAATAATTGGTTGGTTTCAAGGGAAAGCCGAGGTTGGTGCTAGAGCATTAGGTGCCAGAAGTGTACTTGCTGATCCAAAAAATTTAAAAAGTAAATCTAAGATAAATCAAATTTTAAAAAGAAGAGATTGGTTTATGCCTTTTGCACCATCTATTCTACCAAATGATGCAAAAAAAATTTTAGAGAATTATCAATTTTCACCCTACATGAATATATCTTTTAGAGTTAAAGAAAAATTTAAAAAGTTAATTCCCTCAGCCATTCACGTAGATAATTCGCTTAGACCTCAAATAGTTAAAGAAAAAGGACTTTATAAAAATTTACTTCTAGAAATTAAAAAAAAAAGAGGAATTGGGTGTGTACTAAATACAAGTTTTAATGTTCACGGATTACCAATTGTAAGTTCACCTGAAAACGCGATCAATTTGTATTTAAAAGGTATGGTAGATGTACTGTACATTGGAAATTACAGATTAGACAAAAGAACAAAGCGTTATAGTGCCAAAAAGCTGTTATCAGAAAAAAATTTAAAGATAAATATGAATCGAAAGTATCTCAACACACTAAAACAAAACAAAGAATTTAATAATATAAAATTAATTAAAATTAATTATAATCAAATTAAAAGACATAAATAAACTGTTCTTTAAAATGAAAAAAAATTTAGTGTTAGGAAAATCAATTATTAAATTTAATTAATGCCAAATCAC
>MDTG01300066.1_pt1 | contig 19022 bp, 13 predicted proteins | sample 811421 | NCBI WGS metagenome assembly MDTG01 (sample SAMN05326645, study PRJNA326480) | marine metagenome | isolation source: seawater | place: Pacific Ocean: South East | collected 2011
CCTGCTAGGAGTTGAACCCAGAACCTCCTGGTCCGTAGCCAAGCGCTCTATCCAATTGAGCTACAGGCGCAACACTGTTATAAATATACCACATATATTTTTTAATGTAATTTTGTAATTTAGCAACTATTGTATTCGCATGACAAAAAAATCTAATGATATTGTTTTTACAACAGCCTTAAGAACGGCCATAGGAAAGTATGAGGGGATGTGGAGTAAGCTCCAAGCTCATGAATTAGGACAGGCTTTAATAAAAAAAATTCTATTAAAATCAAAAATTGAGGGGAATTTTATTGATGAAATTATAATGGGACAAGTTCTTACTGGGGATACAGGTCAAAATCCTGCAAGGCAGGCTTCAATGAAAGCAGGTATACCCAAAGAAAAAACTGCTTATTTAATAAATCAAGTATGTGGTTCAGGTCTAAGAGCTATAGTTGCAGGATATCAGTCAATATTATTAGGAGATGCAAAAGTAGTTATTGCAGGTGGGCAGGAAAGCATGACTAATTCAAAAGAGAATACAATGCTCAAAGATGGTTTGATTGATGTTTATAACAATTATCATATGGGAGTAACGGCAGAAAATGTAGCTACAAAATTTAAAATTTCTAGAAAAGAACAAGATACTTTTGCAGTCTCTTCTCAAATGAAAGCACAAGATGCAATTAAAAATAAAAAATTTATTGAGGAAATTATTGATGATACATCTAAAGACGAACATCCAAGACCAGAAGTGACAGTTGAGGACTTGTCAAAATTAAAAACAATATTTAAAAAAAATGGAACTGTAACTGCTGGAAACTCCTCTGGTATTAATGACGGCGCAGCAGGAGTGCTTCTAATGAGCAGGAATGATTCTGAAAAAAAAAATTTACCAGTCTTAGCAAAAATAGTCTCATGGGCAACCTGCGGTGTTGACCCTGCCTTGATGGGATTAGGACCTATTCCTGCATCAAAAATAGCTTTAGAAAAAGCTGGATGGAACATTAATGAACTAGATTTAGTTGAGTCCAATGAAGCTTTTGCAGCACAAAGTGTAGCTGTAATAAAAGAATTAAAAATTCCACATGAAAAAGTAAATGTTAATGGAGGCGCAATAGCTTTAGGACACCCAATCGGCGCTTCTGGAGCTAGAATTGTAGTTACATTAATTCATGAAATGATTAGACGAAATTTAAAAAAAGGTTTAGCCACTTTATGTATAGGTGGCGGTATGGGAATTGCAATGTGTATTGAAAGAGATTAATATTTTAGTGAATTTAAACTTTTTTTTAAAAGCAGTTTTTGTAACCAAAATCTAGCGTCTAAATTCTGTCTATTATTTAATAATTTAATTTTTTTAAAAAGTTTAATTAACATGATATAATTATTATATTAAAGGATGACTAAAAATAGATATAATTATGTCAAAAATAATACTGCTATGAATTTATTAATAAGAAGCTAAAATCAATATTGTTTAATGGAAAATAAATTATTAGTTCCCGATATAGGTGATTTTGAAAAAGTAGAAATTATAGAAATTTTAGTAAAAAAAGGTGATAAAATAAAAAAGAACGACCCTATAGTTACCTTAGAAAGTGACAAGTCTAGCGTTGAAGTACCCTCAGTTTCAGAAGGAGAAATAGAAAACGTAAATGTAAAGATTGGTGACAAAGTTTCAAAAGGAGATTTACTTATAACTTTAAAAAACACCAGTAAACCAGAAGAAAAACCAGAAGAAAAATCTGAAGAAAAAATACCACCGGTCACTGAAAAAATTATACAGGAAGCAGAGAAAACATTAGTTTTAAATGAAGAATTTGAAAAACCAAAAGTAGATATTGGTAAAAAAGAAAGTTTTAAAAAAATTGAAGTTAAGAATGTTGGAGATATTGATCCTGTAGAAACTCAAGAGTGGATGGAGTCACTTTCAGCTGTTCTTGATAAAGACGGAAAACATAGAGCACAATTTTTAATAAAACAATTAATAGAGCATTCCTATAAAGAAGGTTCGGATTTAGTTTTATCAAGGAATACTCCTTATATAAACACAATTCCTCCCGAGGAAGAATTTAAATCTCCTGGGGATCAAAATTTAGAAAGAAGAATAAGATCTTTAATAAGATGGAATGCAGCAGCTATGGTGGTCAGAGCAAATAAAAAAAATCCAGAACTTGGAGGTCACATAGGAACATTTGCGTCAGCTGCAACACTTTATGATGTTGGGATGAATCATTTTTGGAGAGCTAAAAATAATAAATTTGGAGGGGATTTAATTTATTTTCAAGGACATAGTGCACCTGGTATGTATGCTAGAGCTTATCTAGAGGGAAGAATTAATGAAAAAGAATTAGATCGTTTTAGACAAGAAGTTAAACCTGGAGGCCTTTCCTCTTATCCTCATCCATGGTTAATGCCAAAATTTTGGCAATTTCCTACTGTGTCTATGGGACTTGGTCCCATCATGTCTATTTATCAAGCTAGATTTAATAAATATTTAATTAATAGAGGGCTACTTAAAGACGAAGGGAGAAAGATATGGTGTTTTCTTGGAGATGGAGAAACAGACGAACCAGAGTCTTTAGGTGCAATAGGACTAGCTGCAAGAGAAAAATTAGATAATCTAATTTTTGTGGTGAATTGTAATCTACAAAGATTAGATGGTCCTGTAAGAGGAAACGGAAAAATAATTCAAGAACTTGAAGGAATATTTAGAGGTGCTGGATGGAATGTAGTAAAAGTTATTTGGGGATCATATTGGGATTCATTGTTAGCTAAAGATAAATCAGGATTATTAATTAAAAGAATGGGCGAGGCAGTTGATGGAGAATATCAAGCCTTTAAAGCAAAAGGAGGAGCTTATGTAAGAGAGAATTTTTTTGGAAAATATCCAGAGTTACTTAATATGGTATCTCAAATGACAGACAGAGATATATGGAAACTTAATAGAGGTGGTCATGATCCTCACAAAGTTTATGCAGCATATCATTCAGCAATGCAAAACAAAGGAACTCCTACAGTTATTTTAGCTAAGACAATAAAAGGGTATGGAATGGGCAAATCAGGTGAAAGCATGAATACAACTCACCAACAAAAAAAATTAGATGAAAAGGATCTTTTATATTATAGAGATAGATTTGACGTCCCTTTGACAGACAACCAAGTAAGAAATATTGAATATTATAAACCAAAAGATAATTCACCAGAAATTAAATATCTTAATGAATGTAGAATTAAGTTAGGAGGATATTTGCCAGAAAGATCCTCATTTGCTAAATCAATAAAAACTCCACCCTCAGATATTTTTGCAAAGATGAAAGAGTCTACTGGAGATAAAGAAATGTCTACTACAATGGTATTAGTAAGAATGCTAACTAGTCTGATGAGAGACAAAAATGTGTCTCCCAGATTAGTTCCAATTATTCCAGATGAAGCGAGAACTTTTGGAATGGAAGGATTTTTTCAAAAAATTGGGATTTATGCGCATGAAGGTCAAAAATATGAGCCAGTGGATTCTGAGCAGTTAAGTGCTTATCGTGAAGATATTAAAGGTCAAGTTTTAGAGGAGGGAATCACCGAAGCTGGCGCAATGTCTTCTTGGATTGCTGCAGGAACATCATACACAAATCACGATATTTCGATGATACCTATTTATATATTTTATTCCATGTTTGGTTTTCAAAGAACTGGAGATTTTATATGGGCTGCTGGAGACAATCAGACAAGAGGTTTTCTAATTGGAGCTACAGCTGGTCGTACAACATTAGCGGGAGAAGGCTTACAACATGGAGATGGTCACAGTCATATAATGTCGTCAGTAGTTCCAAATTGCGTATCATATGATCCTACATTTTCTTATGAACTAGCAACTATTTTTAAAGAAGGTTTGAGAAGAATGTATGAAAAGCAAGAAAATATTTTTTACTATATAACAACCATGAATGAAAATTATACTCATCCAGAAATTCCAAAAGAAAAAAATATAGAAGAGAACATTTTAAAAGGCATGTATAAATATAAAGAATTTAATAAAAATAAAAAAACTAAAATTCAATTGCTTGGTTCTGGAGCAATTTTAAGAGAAATTATTGCTGCTGCAGAAATTTTAGAAAAAGATTATAGAATAGACAGTAACGTTTGGAGCGTTACAAGCTATAATGAATTAAGAAAAGAGGCTATCGAAATTGAAAGATATAATTTATTAAATCCGGATAAAAAACCAAAAAAAAGCCACTTAGATGAATGCCTTTCTTCGACCGAGGGTCCTATATTATCTGCTTCAGATTATATAAGATTAAATTCTGATCAGATAAGACCATTTATAAGAAAAAGTTTTTATTCATTAGGAACAGATGGATTTGGAAGGAGTGATACGAGAAAAAATTTAAGAAAATTTTTTGAAGTTGATAGAGAACATATAGTAGCTTATTCACTAAGCGTTTTAGCAAAAGAACAATTGATACCATCTAAATTAGCACAAGATGCAATAAAAAAATATAATATTGATCCACAAAAACCATTTCCACCTAAATTATAATTATCATGTCAGAAATTAAAAAAATATTTGCATCTCCAAAAATTAGAAAATTTGCAAGAGAATTGGGTGCTAACATTGGCCAAATTGAAGGATCAGAAAGAAAAGGAAGAATAAGTGAGAATGATGTAAAAAAATTTATAAATGATCAATTAAAAAAACCAGAAACTCAAGTTAATAATATAGAAACAAAAAAAAATAAAATTGAATTTGACCATTCTGATTTTGGTGAAGTAGAAATTGAAGATATTCCCAGAGTTAAAAGAATTGCTGCTCCACATTTATCTAATTCATGGAGAACTATTCCTCATGTAACGCATCATGACGAAGCAGATATCACAGAAATGGAAGATTTTCGAAGTTCTCTTGTTGATGTAGTGACTGGTGAAAAAAAAAAAATTACACCACTTTCCTTTATAGCAAAAGCATTAGTTGCAACTCTAAAGAAATTTTCAAACTTTAATTCATCAATTGATGATATAGAAAATGGAAAAATTACATATAAAAAATATTTTCATATAGGTGTAGCAATTGATACACCACATGGTCTTATGGTTCCTAAGATAAGAAATGTTGATAAGAAAAATATTAATGAAATTGGTTTAGAACTAAAAATACTAGCAGAAAAATGTAAAAATCTTAAAATAGATAAAAAGGAGTTTTATGGGGGATCAATTACTATTACCAGCCTCGGTGGAATAGGTGGATCTTTTTTTACACCAATAATTAATTTTCCAGAGGTTGCAATTTTAGGAATTGGTAGATCAACTAAAAAGCAAGTTTTATTCGAAAATGACTTTCAAATTCGTACAATGCTACCGCTATCTTTATCTTATGATCATAGGATAATAGATGGAGCAGAAGCAGCAAGATTTTGTAATGAGCTTAAAGAAAATCTTGGAAAAAATTTTGCTTATAGGCTAGCTATTTAAATGTCGAGGTCTCTATCCATTATTAGTGCATTAATATGCACTTTTATATGGGGAACCACTTTTATTGCTCAAGAGACAGGTATGGAGCTTATAGGACCATATGTATTTAATACTACAAGATTTTTTGTTGGTTTTTTGGCATTGGTACCGTTCTACTTAATTTTAGAAAAAAAGAAAACACGTATAAATATTTCAAAAAATAAGAGCAGATTTATAGGTTTAGCAGTTTTAATTGGTTTTTTTTTATTTTTAGCATCAGTTTTTCAACAAGTAGCATTATTATATACTGACGTAGCAAACGCAGCATTCTTCACAATATTTTATGTTCCTATGGTTCCAATAATTGTTTTTTTTTTATTTAAAAAAAAAATTCACTGGAGCGTTTGGCCCGCAGTCCTTCTTTGCGTTTTTGGAGGATATTTTTTAACAAATTTTCAAGATGCAACAGTTAGACTTGGAGATACATTAGTTTTAATTTGTGCCTTGTTTTGGGCTTTGCATATAATTTTCATAGGAATAATAATTGAAGAATTTAATGCTCCAATATTGATTGGATTAATCCAAACTTTTGTAGTTTCAATTTGTTCATTAGTTTTAGCGATTCTATTTGAGAATTTTGTATTGAGAGATATTATGGATCAAAAAATACAGATTCTTTACGCTGGAGTGTTATCAGGTGGTATAGCTTTTGTACTTCAGATATATGCTCAGAGAAAAATTAAACCAGCGCCTGCCGCGATTATTTTTTCATTAGAAGGAGTATTTGCAACAATCGCTGCTTGGATTTTACTTAGTCAGATTTTGAATTTTAATAATATTTTAGGGTGTAGCTTTATATTAATAGGTGTTCTTATTTCTCAAATAATTCCAGAGATGAAAAAGAATCAATTATAAATTATATAAAATAAAATCATTGCTAAAAATATTCTGTAAATAACAAATACAGTCAAAGAAAATTTTTTTATAAATTTTAAAAAAAACTTTATTGTTATTAATGAGAATAAAAAAGATAGAAAAATTCCAATCAAAATTAAAAAATTAAATTCAATATTTTGTTCAAAAAGATCTTTTATTCCTAAAAAACTAGCTCCTAAAAGTGCTGGAATAGATAAATAAAAAGAAATTTTAGCGGAATCAGTTCTGTTAAATCCCAATATTCTTCCAGCTGTTATTGTTATCCCTGCTCTACTCACTCCAGGTATTAATGCTAGTACTTGAAAAAATCCGACTATTAAAATTGATTTTATCGTAAAATCAGATTCTATATTTTTAAAAATTTTATTTCTATCAGCTATGTAAATTAAAATTCCGAAAAATAACGTTGCCCAAGCAATTACTTTTATGTCTCTAAAATAATAAATTATATTAGTTGAATAAAAAATATAACCTACAACTATTAATGGAAGCGTACCAATGATTATTTTATAAAATAACTTCTTATTATTATTAAAATTAAAAATATCATTTTTAAAATAATATAGTATCGCTAACAAAGATCCTAAATGTAAGCTTATATCAATAAGCAATGATTGGTTTTTAAATTCATAAACACTTGATGCTAAAATCAAATGTGCTGAAGAACTAACAGGTATAAATTCTGAGACACCTTGAATTATTGAAAGTAGAAAAATTTCAAAAAAATTAGAGATCATTAAAGCTATCTATAAATAGCTTAAAATTTTGTCTAATTCTTATTATATTTTTTTGCATAATAGATATGCAAATACATCAAAAAGCCTCTAAAAACATAGATAATTTAAAAATATAGTCATAAATACTGACCTAGTTGTGGTTTAAATCAACAAATTAGTAGTATAAATTAAGATAATTATGCCAGATAAAATGCTTAAATTTACAAAAATAGGTCAACAAAACCCACCTAAAAGAGATGTTTTGAATAGAAAGTCAGATTTTAATGAAATTTATAAAGACTTTATTCATGATAAAGCATCAGAACAGTCTAGCAGGTGTTCGCAATGTGGAGTTCCCTTTTGTCAAGTTCACTGTCCTTTAAATAATAATATTCCAGATTGGTTAAAATTGACAGCGGAAGGAAGACTAGAAGAGGCTTATGAATTGGCTCAAAGCACTAATAATATGCCCGAAGTTTGTGGGCGAATTTGTCCTCAGGACAGATTATGTGAAGGAAATTGTGTCATTGAACAATCTGGACATGGCACTGTAACTATAGGTTCAGTAGAGAAGTATATTACTGATAATGCATGGGAAAAAGGATGGATAAAACCAATAGAAGTTAAAAATGAAAAAAAACAAAGTGTAGGAATTATTGGAGCTGGTCCAGCAGGACTAGCAGCAGCAGAACAATTAAGAAAGTCTGAATATCAAGTTACCGTTTATGACAGATACGACAGAGCTGGAGGTTTATTAATTTACGGGATACCAAATTTTAAACTTGAAAAATATGTAGTAGAAAGAAGAACAAAATTATTAGAAGCTTCTGGAATAAAATTTATTCAAAATTTTGAAGTAGGCAGAGATATATCTTTAGAAAAATTAAGAGAAAAACACGATGCAATTTTAATTGCCACTGGAGTTTATAAAGCTAGAGATATTGAAATACCCGGTAAAGAATTAGACAATATACTTCCAGCCATGGAATTTCTTACTGCTTCAAACAAAAAAGGTTTAGGCGATAGTGTTAAATTATTCGATAACGGAAAATTAAATGCAGATGGGAAAAATATCATAGTAGTAGGAGGAGGAGATACTGCAATGGATTGTGTTAGAACTGCAATTAGGCAAAATGCAAAATCAGTTAAATGTCTTTATAGGAGAGATAAAGTTAATATGCCTGGATCAGCAAGAGAAGTAGCTAACGCAGAGGAAGAGGGAGTAGAATTTGTTTGGTTATCAGCTCCAAAAAAATTTTTAGGAAAAAATAAAGTTGAAGGAATTACAGTAGATAAAATTAAATTAGGTGAACCTGATGATAGTGGAAGAAGAAGACCTGAAGTATTAAAAAATTCTAATTTTGATTTAAAAGCTGATATGGTTATTAAAGCTTTAGGATTTGATCCTGAAGATCTTCCAAAGCTATTTGAATCGAAAGAATTACAAATTTCAAAATGGGGAACAATAAAAGCAGATTTTGATACAATGGAAACAAATTTATCCGGTGTATTTGCGGCAGGTGATATCGTACGAGGCGCTTCGTTAGTAGTTTGGGCTATTAGAGATGGTAGAGATGCTTCAGAATCTATTAAAAAATTTTTAGACGATAAAAAATTAAATCAATCAATGGTAGCTTAGTGAAAAAGTATTTTAAAAATATTGAATTACTTAAAAATAATAACGTTTATTCCAAAAGTATGGAACACGATGCATGTGGTGTTGGATTGGTTGCTTCCATAGAAGGAAAAAAGTCAAGAAAAGTTGTTGAATATGGAATTGAAGCACTAAAGGCAGTTTGGCATAGAGGTGCAGTCGATGCAGATGGAAAGACTGGAGATGGAGCAGGAATTCACATTGAAATATCAAAAGAATTTTTTATAGAAAAAATTGAAATTACTGGCCACAAATATGATAATTCCGAGATTTGCATAGGTATGATTTTCTTACCAAGAAATAATTATGAAGCACAAGAGAATTGTAGAACTTTGGTTGAAAGCGAATTAACTAAAAATAATTTCAGTATTTATGGTTGGAGACAGGTTCCATTCAATGCAAAAGTTCTCGGAGAAAAAGCTGATCAGACTAGACCAGAAATAACTCAAGTTTTATTTAAAAATAATGATAAAAATCTTTTTGGAAAAAAATTAGAAATAAAACTTTATGAGTCCAGAAGAAAAATAGAAAATAAGGCTGCAGAAAACCATTTAAATGACTTTTATATTTGTTCGTTTAGTTCAAAATCTATTATATATAAAGGAATGTTTTTGGCTGAAGCATTAGCCGACTTTTATCCGGATCTTCAAGATCAAAGATTTACTTCAAGATTTGCAATTTTTCATCAAAGATTTTCTACTAATACTGCACCAAGTTGGGATTTGGCGCAACCTTTTAGAGCAATAGCTCATAATGGTGAAATAAATACGCTTAAAGGTAATATTAATTGGATGAAAGTTCATGAACAAGAAATGTCTAGTCCACTATTTGAAAATATAGAAAATTTAAAACCTGTAATTTTACCAGGCAATTCAGACTCAGCTTCGTTGGATAATGTTTTTGAATTATTAAATATATCTGGACAACCAGCACCGCTAGCAAAACTTATGCTAATTCCTGATGCATGGTCAAAAAAAAGCGAAATTCTGCCAAGAGACCATCAACGTTTATTTAATTTTCTTAACAGTACAATGGAACCTTGGGATGGTCCTGCGGCGATTGCTGCTACGGATAATGAATGGGTAATTGCCGCCACAGATAGAAATGGTTTGAGGCCATTAAGATACACAGTAACCAAAGATAATTTTTTATTTGCTGGCTCTGAGACCGGAATGATTAATCTTGATGAAAAAAAAATAGTTACAAAAGGAAGATTAGGACCAGGAGAAATTATTGGAGTAAGAATAGAAAAAGGAAAATTATTTACTAATGAAAAAATAAAAAATTATTTATCAAAAGAATATAAACATTTTAATAATCAAATTATCGATCTTGATAAAAAAATAACAATTTCGAATGAAAAACCAATTTTTACAGGTCAGGAATTAAAAAAAAGACAACATTCATTTGGTATAAGTTTAGAAGATTTAGAGATGATTCTGCACCCAATGGCTGAAGACGCAAAAGAAGCAACCGGTTCTATGGGTGATGATACACCTTTAGCAGTTTTATCTGATAAATATAGACCACTTTACCATTTTTTTAGACAAAATTTTAGTCAAGTTACTAATCCTCCCATAGACTCTTTAAGAGAAAATAAAGTTATGAGTTTAAAAACTAGATTTGGAAATCTTGGAAATATTTTAGACTTTGATAACTTAACCAAAGATAATATTTATGTTTTAAATAGCCCTATTTTATCAAATTCACAGTTTGAGAAATTTATTAATTTTTTTAATAAAAAATCAATAATAATTGATTGTACATTTGATAATGATGAAAATCTTGAAATAGCCTTAGAAAAAATTAAAAAAGATTCAGAAATTGCTGCACGACAAGGTGTTACTCAATTAATACTGACAGATAAAAATATCACAGAAAAAAGGATGCAAATACCAATGCTTTTAGCTGTTGGTGCAATTAATACTTATTTAATCAAAAATAAACTAAGAGGCTATGTCTCCATTAATGTTCAAACTGGTGAGGCAATGGATACACATTCTTTTGCAACTTTAATAGGAGTTGGTGCAACTACAGTAAATCCTTATTTAGCTTTAGATGGTTTATATCAAAGGTATCAGAAAAAATTATTCGGTAATTTTGAATATGAAGATTGCATTAAAAGATATATTAAATCTGTAAATAGTGGTTTGTTAAAAATTATGTCTAAAATGGGCATTTCTGTTTTAAGCTCCTACAGAGGAGGATGTAATTTTGAGACCGTTGGATTAAGTCGAACAATTGTATCTGAATATTTTACAGGAGTAGTATCCAAAATTTCAGGAATTGGTTTAACAGGCATAGAAAATAAATTAAGAAATATACATAAACAAGCCTTTCAAAATAAGGACTCAGTTTTACCTATTGGTGGAATTTATAAATATAGGAAAAATGGAGAGATGCACCAGTATCAAGGTAAATTAATTCATTTACTTCAAAGTGCTGTTTCAAATAATTCCTATGAGATATATAAAAAGTATGTAGATGGTATTTATAATTTACCACCTATTAATCTAAGAGATTTAATAGATTTTAGAAAAAGGTATCTTAAATCATCTTTAGATATTTCTGAAGTAGAAACAATAGATTCAATTTTAAAAAGATTTGGTAGTGGAAGTATGTCCCATGGCGCTTTATCAAAAGAAGCACACGAAACTTTAGCAATAGGAATGAATAGAATAAAAGGAGCATCATGCAGTGGAGAAGGAGGAGAGGACGAGAAAAGATTTAAATTAATGGAAAACGGTGATAATGCAAATTCAAGAGTTAAACAAATCGCGTCTGCAAGATTTGGAGTTACCATTAACTATCTAAATAATTGTAATGAAATTGAAATTAAAATAGCACAAGGTGCTAAGCCTGGCGAAGGCGGTCAACTACCTGGATTTAAAGTCTCAGATGAGATTGCTAAATTGAGACATTCGACACCCGGGGTGACTTTAATCTCCCCACCACCACACCATGATATTTATTCAATCGAGGATTTAGCTCAACTAATATACGATCTGAAACAAATTAATCCAAATGCAAGAGTCGGTGTAAAACTAGTTGCATCTTCTGGAATTGGTACAATTGCTGCAGGAGTTGCAAAAGCAAAAGCAGATATAATTTTAATTTCAGGACATAACGGTGGAACAGGTGCAACACCACAAACTAGCGTTAAATATGTAGGAATTCCCTGGGAAATGGGATTAACCGAAGCTAATCAAATATTAACTTTAAATAATCTAAGAGATAGTGTGACTTTAAGAACAGATGGCGGAATCAAAACTGGAAGAGATGTTGTGGTTGCTGCAATGATGGGAGCTGAAGAATATGGTGTAGCTACTACAGCGTTAGTTGCAATGGGATGTATAATGGTTAGACAGTGTCATTCAAATACCTGTCCCGTTGGAGTCTGTACGCAGGATGCAAAACTTAGAGAAAAATTTTCAGGAACACCTGAAAAAATTGTAAATCTTTTTACTTTTATAGCTATGGAAGTTAGAGAAATACTTGCTGAATTAGGTTTTAAATCGATAAATGAAATAATAGGAAGAACTGATTTGCTAAGACAAGTAAGCAAAGCATCTTCTAACTTAGATGACTTAGATTTAAACCCTTTATTTGTACAAGCAGACCCAGGAAATAACAAAAGATATTGTGAGAAACAAATAATCAACAAAGTACCAGATACATTGGATCAGAAAATATGGCCGGATATTGAAAAAAAATTAGATAAATCATTAAAAATAGATAAAAAATTTTTAATACAAAATACGAATAGGGCTGTTGGTACTAGAATTTCTCATCATCTTTATAAAAAATATGGAAACAATAAATTGGAGGATGGATTTTTAAAATTAAATTTTACAGGTTCGGCTGGACAATCTTTCGGTGCATTTGGTGCAAAAGGATTAAGCCTTAATCTTGAAGGTGATGCGAATGATTATGTTGGCAAAGGCTTATCGGGTGCAATTATTTCTATAAAATTACCCGAAGAGAGTAATTTGATTTCACAAGAAAATACTATAATTGGCAATACGGTACTGTATGGGGCAACTTCTGGAAAACTTTTTGCTGCAGGAAAAGCAGGAGAAAGATTTGCAGTTAGAAATTCTGGAGCTATTTCTGTTGTTGAAGGATGCGATTCAAATGGTTGTGAATATATGACAGGTGGAACCGTAGTAATACTTGGAGATACTGGAGATAATTTTGCTGCTGGAATGACTGGTGGAATGGCATTTATCTATGATATTAATAAACAATTCCATAAAAAAGTTAATTCCGAAACAGTTATTTGGCAAATTCCAGAAACTACTTATTGGAAAGATTATCTACAAAAATTAGTTAATGAGCATTACGAAAAAACTGATTCAAAGATTTCAAAAAAAATTATTGAAAATTTTAATAATGAGATTTTAAATTTTGTGCAAGTATGCCCTAAGGAAATGCTTCAAAAATTAAAAAATCCAATATCTTTAAAATCTTTTGTGAAAGAAGTCAGTTAAGTGAAAGATATTAATATTTTTTGCTTTGGTTTTGGCCAGGTTGCGAAAAACTTTATAGAAAAATTAAAAAAAGAAAATTATAATATTAAGTTATCAGCCACTTCTAGAGATAAAAGTACATCATCAGAGATCAGTGGAATAAAATTTCAAAAATATCAATTTAGTGAAAATAATATTGATCCATCTTTAAACAAAAATTTAAAAAAGGCAGATCATGTGCTAATATCTATCCCTCCAATCAATGGAGAAGATATAGTAGTCAAAAATTTTTCTGATACATTTAATGAAATAAGACCTAAATGGGTAACATATTTGTCAGCCACAAGTGTATACGGAGATCATAAAGGTGAGTGGGTAAATGAAGACAGTGAAACTTTACCAACATCTAAAAATGGCATTGATAGACTGAAAGCAGAAAATTCATGGGCATCTCTTCAAAAAAATAAAAATTTATCAATACAAATTTTTAGACTATCAGGAATTTATTCTGCTCAAAATAATATTTTGGTAAGGCTAAAATCAGGAAATGCATATATTATAAGTAAAAAAAATAATTTTTTTTCAAGAATACATGTTGAAGATATTGGAAATATTTTGCTTAAATCTTTAGGAATTTTTAAATCAGGAGAAATTTATAATATTTCAGATGACAAACCTTGTTCATCAGAAGAAGTAACCATTTATGGTGCAAAAATATTAAATTTAAGTCTACCTAAAAAAATTGATATAATAGATATTGAGAGCGAAATGCTAAAAAATTTTTATAAAGACTCAAAAAAAGTGAGTAATAAAAAAATGAAATATTTTTTTAATTATAATTTAAAATTTCCTACTTATATTGAAGGATTAGATAATATTAGAAACAATATTATCTAGTTCAAAAAGTATTTTTTTTATATTTTTTTTACTTGATAAACTGTGATCGCCATTTTTAATAATTAATTTTTTTTTTTTTAGCCATACTGAATAATTTAAGAACTTTTTTGGAATATACAATTGGAACAACTTCATCCTTGTTTCCATGTATCATTGTAATATTAATTTTTGCTTTAATTTTTTTATTTAGTACTTTATTTTTATAACCATCTTTAATTAACTGATAGGTAATTGGATATTCATAATTGCCGTTTTTTAAATTATAAATACCTTTTTTTATAATTTCCTTTTTAATTTTTTTTGTAAATTTTCTCCACATTAAACGATCTAAGAATTCTGGTGCTGAGCCAATTCCTAAAAAGCCCTTTATTTGTTTTTTAAAAAATTTAAATTGATTTAGAGACAGCCAAGAGCCCATGCTTGAACCCACTATTATAAAGTCATTTTTTTTAACTATTCTTTTAATAATTATTTGAGTCTGTCTACTCCATTTACTTATGTTTCCATTTGTGAATTTCCCTGATGATTTTCCATGGCCCGAGTATTCTAGAGCTACAAAGCCAAGTCTTTTTTTTTTACAATATTTATAAATTTCCCTTGGCTTATCCCCTTCTAGATCAGACATAAACCCATGAAGAAAAACAATATAAAGATTTTTCTTAAAATAATTGGTCAAATATCTGATTTTTATATTATTGGATATTTTTAAGTACTTAAATTTATTCATAAAAGTTTATAAGAGTTATTTCTTAATATATAACATTATCAAATGTCTTCTAAATTAAAAGTTTTGCAGGTTATACCAAAGCTGGGCTATGGTGGTGCTGAAACCGGATGTTATGATATCGCACATTATTTACCTGAAAATAATTGTGAATCATTTCTAGTAACTAGTGGAGGTGAGTTACTTAAATATATTGATAAAAAAAAGGTTAAATTAATAAGACTTCCTGTTCAAAGTAAAAATCCAATTTTAATGTTTATAAATTCGATAATTTTAATTTTTATTATTTTATTTTTTAATATTTCGATTGTACATGCCAGAAGCCGTGCACCAGCATGGTCTTGCTTAATAGCAGCCAAGTTAACAGGCAGAAAATTTGTTACGACATTTCATGGTACGTATAATTTTAAAAGTGAAATTAAGAAATTTTATAATTCGGTAATGTTGAAGTCTGATTTAATAATAGCTGGCTCAAATTTTATCTTTTCACATATAAATAATAATTATCCTAAATACTTAAATAAAAAAAAAAAATTTTTGGTTATTTTTAGAGGAATTAATACTGATTATTTTGACCCAACTACTATCATCGATGTTCATGAAAACAAACTTCTTACTAACTGGGGCATAAAAAGAGATAAAAAAATAATTTTAATGCCAGGAAGATTAACTGCATGGAAAGGGCAAGAGATATTTATTGAGGCTCTCAATCTTGTAAATAAAGAATTAGGTTATGAAGCTTTTAATGCAGTTATTTTAGGAAGCGACCAAGGTAGAGATGTTTATAAAAAAAAAATTTTGAGATTAGTTGAACAATACAGATTAAATAATCAGGTAAAATTCATTGATTATTGCAAAAATATGCCATTAGCATATAAAATTTCACACTTAGTAGTCTCAGCATCAATTGAACCAGAAGCTTTTGGTAGAATTTCAGTTGAAGCACAATCAATGCAAAAACCAATTATTGCGAGCAATATTGGAGGTTCAAATGAAACTATAGTTAATGAAAAAACTGGTTTTTTGTTTGAGTCAGGAAAACCAGCATCTTTGAGCAAAAAAATTATCGAAGTTTTACAAATGGATGAAACTACGTTGAAATTTATGGGGAATGAAGGTAGAAAAAATGTAATAAAAAAATTTAATGTTGAAAAAATGTGTTTTTCTACCTATTCAGAATATAAAAAATTATTTAAATAAATGCCAGTCATTAAATTACCAGATGGTAAAAGTTTAGAATTTTCTAAAGCAGTAACCGGCAAAGAAATAGCTGTAAAAATTAGTAAGTCGCTATCCAAGGAAGCCTTAGTGATTAGCGTTGATGGAAAATTAAAAGATTTAAACCATGAAATAGATCATGATTGTTCGATTAAAATTCATACTGCAAAAGATAAAGAGGGACTAGAAACAATAAGACATGATACAGCACATATTTTGGCCATGGCAGTTCAAGAACTTTTTCCTGGAACTCAAGTAACCATAGGACCAGTAATTGAAAATGGATTTTATTATGATTTTGCAAGAAAGGAACCTTTTACAGAGCAAGACTTGCGCAAAATAGAAAAGAAAATGATAGAAATCGTTGAAAGAGATGAACCAACACATAGAGAGGTTTGGAAAAGAGATAAAGCAGTAGAACATTTTAAAAAAGTTGGAGAGGTTTATAAAGCAGAAATTATAAAAGATATTCCTAGTGATGAAGAGGTCTCAGTTTATTTTCATGGAAAATGGCATGATTTATGTAGAGGACCTCATTTGATTTCTACTGGAAAAATTGGAAAATATTTTAAACTTACAAAAGTTTCCGGAGCTTACTGGAGAGGCGACTCAAATAATGAAATGTTGCAAAGAATTTATGGAACATCCTGGTCATCACAAAAAGAACTAGACGAATATATAAAAAGAATTGAAGAAGCTGAAAAAAGAGACCACAGAAAGATAGGTAAAGAAATGGATTTATTTCATTTCAGAGAAGAAAGTCCAGGATCAGTTTTTTGGCATGAAAAAGGATGGGCACTTTTTCAAAAACTTATATCTTATATGAGAGCTAAACAGAACGAGGCAGGATATAAAGAAATAAATACACCAGAGATTTTAGATAGAACTTTGTGGGAAAAATCTGGACACTGGGAGAAATTTGGAGAAAATATGTATACTTCACAAACACCCGATGAAAAAATCTTTGCTATAAAACCAATGAATTGTCCTGGATGTGTACAAGTTTATAATCAAGGGTTAAAAAGTTATAGAGATCTCCCTTTAAAAATGTCTGAGTTTGGAAAAGTTCATAGATATGAACCTTCGGGAGCATTACATGGGTTGTTAAGAGTTAGAGCATTTACTCAAGATGATGCACATATATTTTGTACCGAAAATCAAATAACAGAAGAATGTTTGTCTGTTACAAATTTAATATTAGAAATATACCAAGATCTTGGATTTAAAAATGTTATACTAAAATATTCTGATAGACCTGAAGTGAGAGTAGGAGAAGATCATGTATGGGATAAATCAGAAGCAGCCTTATTAAAAGCAGTCAAAGCATCTAAACTTGAATACAGTATTAATAAGGGAGAGGGAGCATTTTATGGACCCAAAATTGAATTTGTATTAAGAGATGCAATTGGAAGAGATTGGCAATGCGGAACATTACAAGTTGATCTTAATTTACCTGAGAGATTAGGAGCTTCATTTGTAGATAGAGATGGAAGTAAAAAGACTCCAGTTATGTTACATAGGGCACTATTTGGTTCGTTAGAAAGATTTATTGGAATATTAATTGAGAACTATGCAGGCAAGCTTCCTTTTTGGTTAAGTCCTTTGCAAGCAATGGTTATACCTGTTTCAGAAGATTTTGATAATTATGCAAAAGAGGTCAATAAAAAAATTAATAATATTGGTATTAATTCTGAAGTGGATTTAAAAAATCACAATTTAAATTACAAAATTAGAGAACATTCAATGGCAAAAATACCACTTTTGTTAATTTGTGGAAAAAAAGAAGTTGACAGTAACACCCTAACTATTAGAAGATTGGATTCTAATAAACAGGAAAACATGGAAGTTAAAACATTTCTAGAAAAATTTGCTGCTTTAAACAAAGCACCCTCAAATTAAGTGGCAGAATATAAACATAATTATTTCCAGAGAAGAACTAAGGAAAAAGGTCCTAGATATAATAATAGAATTAATTCACCTGAGGTTCAGGTAATTTCTAGTAGCGGAGAAAATTTAGGTATTCTTAATACTAATGAAGCTATATCAATGGCTAAAGAAGAGGGCTTGGATTTAATAGAAATTGCACCAAATGCCAAACCTCCAGTTTGTAAAATTATAGATATGGGTAAGTATAAATATAATGCTCAAAAAAAAGCTAACCAAGCAAAAAAAAAACAAAAAAAAATAGAAATAAAAGAAATAAAACTAAGACCAGTAACGGAAATTCATGACTACAAATTTAAGATTAAAAATGCTCAAAAATTTATAATCAAGGGCGATAAAGTAAAATTTACGATTAGATTTAAAGGTAGAGAATTACAACATTCTCATTTGGGACAAGAATTAATGGATAAAATAAAGGCTGATATGCAAACAATTGGCAAAGTTGAATTACATCCAAAGTTCGATGGAAAACAAATGATAATGGTTATTCAACCTTTATAGGACATAATTGAGGTTGTAAATTAATATTAATGTTTGTATAACCTCACGAAATTATGCCAAAGTTAAAAACTAAAAGTTCAGCAAAAAAAAGATTTAAGATAAGCGCTAGAGGTAAAGTGATTATGTCTCAGTCAGGAAAAAGACATGGTATGATTAAAAGAACTAATTCACAAATTAGAAAGCAAAGAGGCACAACTGTAATGTCAAAACAAGACGGGAAAATAGTTAAATCATATATGCCTTACAGTTTAAGAGGATAAAATGGCAAGAGTTAAACGAGGCGTAACAAGTCACGCAAAACATAAAAAAATATTGAAAGCTGTCAAAGGTCAGTGGGGAAGAAGAAAAAATACAATAAGGATAGCTAGACAAGCTATGGAAAAAGCGATGCAATATGCTTATAGGGATAGAAGAGTAAAAAAAAGAGATTTTAGATCGCTATGGATACAAAGAATTAACGCTGGAGTAAGAGCAGAAGGATTGACATATTCAAAATTTATAAATGGGTTAAACAAATCAGGTATTAAGTTGGA
>MDTG01238283.1_pt1 | contig 19021 bp, 17 predicted proteins | sample 811421 | NCBI WGS metagenome assembly MDTG01 (sample SAMN05326645, study PRJNA326480) | marine metagenome | isolation source: seawater | place: Pacific Ocean: South East | collected 2011
CTTATCATTAAAGATAGCCGCCATATGTCTGCGATAGCCAGAGAATATATCATCACCACCAGCTCCCCCAATTAGGACTTTAATACCCATTAATTTTGCCTGTTTTGATATTTTAGATACATTTATCGGAGCTAAATCAGCTTGAGGCTCATCTAAATGCCATATCATTTTATCAAAAAAATCAACCCACATGGCTCTATCGTAAATTACATTTAGATTAATATCCAAAAATTCTGAAACCTTTTTAGCAAAGGGAAGATCATCCGAATACCCTTTTTGATTGCTCCCCCTAAATTGATCAATTGTAAAACATTCAATTTTTTTACTGGGGAATTGAGTCCTAGCCATAGCTACTAAAAGACTTGAGTCAAGTCCGCCAGATAAAAAGTATCCGATCGGTGTATCAGAAAGCATCTGTCTCTCAACTGCTTGATTGAGTTTTTCATCAATGATTTTAACCCAATCTTTCTCCGTATAATCCCAATAATCATTAGATTCTGGCTCCAAAAAAAATTTACTTGACTTAAAGCTCATTTTTTCTAAATCTAGTTCACTAATTGTTCCAGGTAAAATTTTTTTTATGTTTTTATACATCGTTATTTCACCTGGAGCCCAGAGAAACCTAAGATAATTTACTAAAGCATTTGGTTCAATTTCTGAGTTGAAATTTTTTATATTAAGAAATGTTTTTATCTCAGAAGAGAATGCAATGGTATTACCGCAATGATAAAAGTATTGAGGTTTAACTCCAAACCTATCTCGGGCAATATAAAGTTTTTTTCTTTTAATGTCATAAATACCAAAAGCAAAAATACCATTTAACAATTTTAAACAGTTTTTACCCCATTCTATCCAACTATTTAATAGGGTCTCACTATCTGAAGTCCCGCGAAAAATATAGCCTTTTAAAATCAATTTTTCTCTAACCTCGATATGATTATAAATTTCTCCATTATAAACCATTATATAGTTTTTATCATTACTAACCATGGGTTGGTTGCCAGTTTTAGATAAATCCAAAATACTTAACCTCGTATGTCCCATGAAGATATTATTTTTTTTAATAAAATTCGAAAAATCTGGCCCTCTGTGAGATAAGGTAGATAGAGGATCATTTCCCCATTTAGTATTTACTCCGATTACGATTCCGCACATTAGATCTAAAGGATAAAAAAATATAAGAAACTATGAAATAAGTTTAACAATAGCACTACCCTCAACTAAAATTAAATGCTCTTTTAAAGCAATTGTCTCTAGTTCAACAATTCTTCTTTTTGAATGAAGGTTTATAATTTTCACCTGGACTTTCACTTTATCGTTTAGATAGGTTGGCAATTTAAAGTTTAAATTTTGACTTAAGTAAATTGATCCATCCCCAGGTAACTTTGTTGCAATTAATTTAGAAATGAAAGCCCCAATGATCATTCCATGGGCTATTCGCCCTTTAAACCCTTTTTGAATAGCTACTTCATCATTGAAATGTATTGCATTATAATCTCCAGACAATTCACCAAATTGATTTATTAAATTTTCTGTAATGGTATGATCATCCGTTGCTAACATTCCTACTTTTAAATTATCAAAGTTCATTTTTTGTAGTCACCGTTTTTATACTTCCATTTTTTAACCCGACAGTTGTAAAACAAAGTGTTGTTCTAAAATTTTCTCCTGAGGGGAATTTTATATTCCCAAATTGAAATAAAGTAAAGGGCAATAAATCTTTTTCAAAAGAATAAATATCTTTGAATCCATTTGTAACATTGCCGCCGATGATAAAAGATTTATTTTTTCTTATCACTGAACTCCTTTTAATAGTTAATAAATGACTTAATAATTTAATCAGTGAATAATTATTATCAAAGAGTCCTGTAGGCTCCACAGATGTGGAAAAGAACATATTAGAGCCTGATTTTGTTCCAAAAATAGATGGTCCATTTATATCATGAATCTTTTCTGAAATCCATTTCTTATCTTTGAATTTTAATAATCTTATCGAATTTTGTATTAATTGAGAATCAGTAGCATATAATAGACCTTCTTTAGTTGGAAAAGCAACGCAGGATCTATAATCTTGATTACCTGTTTTAATCGGTTTGATAAAATTAAAATTATTTTTTGCAATATAAATTCCTGTATCGTTACCAAAGTCACCAGTTAATATCCATAAACAATCTCTATAGTTATCTTGAACTATTTTATGTATATGATTAATAGAGTTTCTAGGAAATGAAAATATTTTTTCAACAGAACTTTTTGTAGCTTTATAAATTGAGACTTCTTTTTTTTCAAAATTGCTTGAATAATCTCCAAAATATACACCATCATCAAATCCACTTAATGACTTTACAGACGTAATATTCAAAGGAGACTTAAAATTTTTTGGGGTTATGTTTTTATAAGTATTTCTTTTAATATCATAAACCAAAAGATCCGCCTTCCTAACGATATAAATTCTTTCATCGAAATAAATTGCACAAGTTATATCCGTTCTAAAGAGTCTTCTTAGATAGGTAGAGAATCTTGAAATCTTTTGCAACGGGTTTGTTGGTAATTTACTTAATACCTCAATTTTATTTTTTCGAATATCAAAATTATATAGCCTTGTTGCATCCGATATAATTAAATCATCATCAATATAGCATAAACTTACTTTACCATCTAGTACCATATCATTCTTTTAAATATTTCTTAACCCAAAAATATGGATAACCTCTCATATTTTTGCTATTTAAATAATTATGAAGATCTAGAGATCGAGCGATTTCAATCTGGACACTATCAATAACTGAAGATTGGATAATATTATTTTTTTGTAAGTCTCTGCTTAATTTCCTCTCTCCAAAGTGGAGCATGCCCCATCTAGGACGTCTTTCTAAAAATTCTTTCTTTATTCTTTTACTACCATCATCAATTAAAAAGCTTCTTTTCCGATACCATCCTTCTATTGGCCAATTTTCTGGATCTAAATCCTCAGTTGTGTGAATTGAGGTCAAACTGTGTGTTAAATCTGTTGCAAGGGAAATAATCCATGCATTTTTTTTCAAGCAATACGCCCATCCAGAATTTTTACCATTTGGAGTAGGTATAGAATCTTTCAATTCATTTTTAAACATTTCTTCTGCATCTCTTCCAAAAGCAACTAATGAATTTAGTGGTACACGGCTTAAAACTACCCCTTTCATTGACTTTAAGACATTTGGTAAAGCTCCTGTCCAAATTGGGGTTGTCTTAGGGTTATATACACTAATCATACCTTCAATTGAATCATATAATCGGTTAACACCAACAGAATCATTGGCAAAATTTCTAATAGCTGGCATTACAAGCGTACCATCTTTTGAGATTAATTGTATTAAAGCATCAATCACCTCTTGTGGCGATATACCAGATCTTTTAAATTGACTATATGATGAATGGACAATCAGAATATCTCCTCTTGAAACTCCGCACTGTTTTAAGTGATTTATAATATTAGAAAGATCAATTTTTTGTACATCAAGTGCTTTTTTCCGATTCACATTAATACTCTTAATCATAAAAATGGAATTCAAATATTTATTCCAAACAATTCGCCTTGCTATCATCTCGAGATGATGAGAAAGACCAAATAATTTATCTTTAAATGTAGTATTTGCCAATTTCAGGAGATCGCCTTAAGAAGAATATCACAATTTTTTATTAAGGAGTGATTTTTTTTTGCTACTGTCAAACTATTTTTTGAAAATGATTTCATTAAATCTTTTTCCGTAATAATTTTTTCCATTAATACCCTTAAGGTTTTTACATCTCCTGGCTCAAAAAGAAAACCATTGTAACCAGGAATCACAGAATCAGGTATTCCTCCAACATTACTTGAAATAATTGGCAAACTTTTCCATAAGCCCTCTGCTATTACATTTGGAAATCCTTCTGCATATGAAGTAAAAACTAAAACATCGGTTTTTGACATTAGATCACCTATCGAACTTTTGTTTAACCACCCTAATAATTCCACATTATTTAGCGTATTTTTTTTTTAAGAGACTCTAAATGGGTTTTTAAATCACCAGAACCAGCTATATAAAGTTTAGATTCCAGCAATATTTTTGATGAGCTATATGCTTCTATTAAATCTAAAATTCCTTTTTGAATGGTTAACCAACCAACAAACAAAAAGTTAACCTGGTTTCTCTTTATTACTTTAAAATTATTAGTACTTTCATAAGATAATACCCAATTTCTTATTACTTTTATTTTACTTTTTTGTACTCCTGCTGAATTTAAAAAATCAACCCAACTAGTGCCCTGAACACCATATAGCTTTGGGAGTTTTAAAAGTATTCTATAAAAAAATTTATAAAAAAATTTACTTTCATATTGCTTTATAAAGAAACCTGATCTGATACATATTATTGATTGTTTATCAAACAATCTACATAATAGGGCCATAATACTTTTTTCAAAGAAGCTTAAACCGCAAGCAGAAAAAATGATTACTCCCCTTAAATGTTGTCTTTTTAGATGAAAAATTAAATTTATTATTCTTTTCAATGCCTTTAATATTCTATCTTTAATAGATGGGAGTTCAAAAGGTGATTGTAAACTATTAATTATTTTCAAGTTTATTTTTTTTTCTTCAAAATAACTTTTTATACCTATGGCAGCTGTCATTTGGCCTCCGGGATGGAAGTCATTTCGATATTTTGGATCAGGTCCCACAAACAAATAATAATTTTCCTTACTCATTTTAAAAAAGGGAGCAAATATTCTTTTTGAAATTGACTTTCTCAAGCCACAATGAAAGTATAAATGCTTTCCAAATAATATATCCATCTTGATAATTAAAATTATCATGAAAGTTTATTAACTTTTCCGACATTTTTTTTTCGTTAAAAATTGATCTAGATCCTACACTGTAGCTCAAAATTAAATCTTTAGAGTATTTTTTTAATGGACTATGTAGCCATTCAGCATATGGTACTCCAAAGCCAAATTTTTTACCCACTAAAAGGTGATTTGGAACTGACTGTTGCAGTGCTTTTTTTAAAAGATATTTCTTTTTCCCGCCCTTTATTTTTAAATCTGAAGGAATCTTTAGCATGTAATCAGTCAACTCATTATCCAAAAAAGGAACCCTAGATTCAATCCCATTAGCCATTGTAGCTATATCTACTTTTTTTAGGAAGGTATCTGAAAGTAATATCTTTGTATCAATAAATAACATTTTATTAACATCATCATATCCTTCAAAATCAACACTTAAATTATTATACTCTTGAAAAGGAATGTTTGATACTAATTTTTCTTTTATTGTTTTGCTAAACAGATTTGAAAGACAATTATTTTCTGTGTCCATTGTCAAAAGTAGAGGAAACATGTCCATACCCCTGTCCTTAGAAAATATTTCTAATATTCTTTGAATACTTTTTAATCTTTGACTTTGAAATATTTTTAGATATTTATATGGCAAAATTCTAGACAACAATTTAAAAATACTCTTTTTTTTCAAAATTGAATACCTATTATAACCGCCAAAAATTTCATCTCCCCCATCCCCTTGCAATACAACTTTAATTTCACTTTTAATTTCTTTAGTCATTAAATACAATGGAATATTTGCAGCATCTGCAAATGGTTCATCATGTTGTTGGACTAACTTATCAATCACATCTAGAAGGTTATCGGTTGAAATGAAAATCTCGTTATGATTTGTTCCATAATGTTTTGCTATTTTTCTAGCTTTTTTTATTTCATTGTTTGAATTCGGCATAAATTCAAATGAGGCTGTATAAGTGTTAATATTTTTATTTGAATTTTTTGCAGCAAAGTGGGTTATAGCTGTTGAATCTAAACCTCCACTTAAAAATATACCAACTGGCACATCACTGACCAGTTGATTTTTGATCCCATTGCCTACTAATTGATTAATACTTTCAACTACCTTTTCTTCATTATACTTTTTAAAAATCCTTTTTTTAATTTCCCAAAATTTTTCTTTTTTTATCTGATTATCTTTTATTTTGACATAACAACCAGGATTTAAATTTTTTATACCCTCAAAAAATGTTTTATCTTGCAGTGCATTACCAAAAAAAGAATACTCATGAAGTGCTTCAGCATTAAGCTTTATAGAGTTATAAACTGACAATATACCTTTTATCTCTGAACAAAAATATAAAAGCTTATCCACAGATAATATATAGAGCGGCTTAACACCAAATCTATCTCTAGCCAGAGTTAATGTATTTTCACTTTTATCATAAATCCCAATTGAAAAAATCCCGTTTAGTTTTTGGAATAAATTTTCTCTCCAAATCGAAAAGCCATTTGCTATGACTTCTGTATCAGATTTAGTTTTGAACTCTATTCCTAGAGAGCTGATTTCTTTTCTAAGGATCAAAAAGTTGTATATTTCACCATTATATACTATAACATATCTATTATCGAAAGAAACCATTGGTTGATTAGCGCGAGCAGAGAGATCAATAATGCTTAAGCGAGCATGCCCTAAACTTATATTTTCATTTTGCCAAAAGTTTTGAAAATCTGGCCCTCTATGTTTTATTGAGCTCACCATTAATTTAATTAATTGAGGTTTTATATTCTCGCTACCTTTTGAATAAATACCTGCTACACCGCACATATGATCTTGTGAACCTTATTTTTGAATGAAATATAAAGTTTTGTAATAATGATAGTATAAATGCTCTTCAAATTGATTATAAATCCTTGGTCAAATCCCATCGAGGCTTTTGCATAAATATAGGAATTCTTCATATAACCCTGTTTATAGTATGCTCTTGAAATCTCATAAGCCATCCATTTTGGTATAACTTTTTTATTATTCACTCTGAGTTCATTAGAATATTTTTTCCGAATGTATTTCAAGTTTATTAATGTCTTCTTTGAATCTGTAGTATTAGATGAACCATATAAATAATAACCCAAAGCGTTTGGAATTCTTTTAAATTTATTGGTAACTCTAGAAATTTTAAGCCACAAGTCATAATCTTCAGCAGCAATTAAATTAGGATTAACAGAAAAGCCTTTAACTTTACTAATAATTTTTTTCCTAACTACAACACCTGATGTCGCTAAGGCATTACCATTAAAAAGAAGATCATCAAATATTGGAATCTTTACTTCTCTCGTTCTAATTCTGCGATTAAATATATTTATTTTAGACCTCGTGATAACATTTAAATCATGGAAAATAATATCCGCACCCAAATTAATATTTTTAATGGAGATAGATAATTTATCTGGTTTCCAATGATCATCTGAATCAAGAAATGAGATGTATTCGCCTTTTGATAGTGCAATACCTTTATTTCTTGACTTAGCTATTATACCTTGATTTTGAATTTTAAAAAATCTTATTCTCTTGTCATTGAACGATTTTATTTTGGACGCAGTTCCGTCAATTGAATTATTATCAATAATAATTAGTTCAAAGTTTTGATATGTTTGTGAAAGAACTGATTTAACTGCTTTTTCAATTAAATGAGCTCTATTAAAAGTTGGCATAATTATTGAAACGAGTTTGTTTTCTATATTATTCATTATAAATAATTAAACATACTTCAATTTTGAATTTATTTTCCCATTTAGTATTGAAACCAATTTAATTAAAACAAAGATGATGATGAAGCCCGGCGGTCTATCCCAACCATATCCATTAATAAAAAATGATACAAATAGCAAAGAGAGAATCATAGCTATTGCATAATTAAAAAAAAGTGAGTGTTGACTAATATAAACCTTATAAATATTTTTGAAAAATCTAAACATAAAATTTATAAAGATAAATAGTCCAATCCACCCTGTTTTAGAACTTAACGTATATATTAAGCCAGGTCCAGTTCCCAACCTAGAAGAAGAATAGCCCAGAGGATAATATAATATATTTTTCAATCCAGCACTTATACCCATAGCTCTATATTCAAGATTCGAAACTCCTGTAAATTTATTAGGATTTATTTTTCTTGATATCATATCAAAATTTAGATTTTGTACTGCTAAATCTGAGGTCATTTTAATAATGCTATCAAACTGAATTGGTGTAAAGAGAAGAATTGCAGAAAAAAGAAACAGGCTCAGAGTCATTATTCTTCTTGTCTTTTTATAAAGAACCAATAAAAGAAATAAAATAACTGAAAATAAAATAACAATCTGTGAGGTAAATGACCCTATAAAAGCAACATTAACAAAAATTAGGAAGAAACTAATTAACTTATATTTTCCTCCCAAAAGCAGGCCTATTATTGATGGAGCCAAGTAGTGAACTAACGTTGCAGATGGTTCATTTGAATATCCTTTAAATCGTGGAATAGTTTGTCCTAGAAATACAAAACCATCTCCAGATGTAAAAGATAACCAATCAGTAAAAAAATGGGGATAAATTTGAGAAGTTCCTGTTGTACTATCATATATATGTATATTTACTAAGTTAACAGTCTCAGGTTTAAAATAGAAGTAAAACCAGCTAATTGATATCATTAGTGAAAATATAAAGGTGAATAGCACTATCGTTTTTGAAAATAAAATGATATTACTTTTATCACTAGATAGAATTCCAATAATTATAAAGAAAATAATAAATCCTTCAACAGGCGCAGTTAATCGACTACCATAAATAAATCCTCCAATTCCTAATAATGAAGCAAATATGAATACACGCTGGTGTAAATTATAATTCGAATCAAATTTTACTACTATAATGTATATAACTATTAAACTTAAAATAAAGATTTGCAGATGCAATCTTATTCCAAATAAATTAAAAAAACCGAATGTTCCAAAAGAATAAAAAATTAAACAGAAAATAAAGTTAAATAAGCTGTTACTAAAAAATCTATAACTCAAATTGTAATTAACTTGTTTTTATTTATTGTTTGAAAGATAGTCAGTTTTGATAATTGTTAAAATTTTTGGCACAAAATTCTATTAACCTATCAACCTCAAAATTAAAATTATTTTGAGGGGTAAATCCTAGATCAATCATCTTTTTAATATTATAGGTAAAATGAGGTTTTTTTAAATTATTTTCAGCCTTATTTACTCTTATAATAGGTTTATATCTTAATATTTTATAAAATCTTGATTGTATTAACTTAGCCATATCCAAAGTACTAATTGTTGATCCAGAACCTACATTTAAAGTGTCAATTTGATTAAAATCATACTTAATAAGAAACCAGATTAGATAACAAATATCTGAAATAGTTATGAAATCCCTTTTATCTTTTCCATCAGATGTCAAAATAAGTTCTTTACTCTCAATTGCTTTTTTGCATAATTCATTCACAACCAAGGACCAACAATTAACTTGCTTGTGCAAAGGCGCCCCAAATCCGTTGGATAGTCTTAAAATAATTCTTTTATTGTGTTTAGTTGTCATGTTTAGTACATGTTTTTCACCTGCAAGATTAGAGGTTGCATAGGGATGAGGATTTCTCGTTAGTGTATTTTCATCGATATCACCTTTAAACATATCTGAGTATACATGAGATGTAGATAAAAATATTAATTTTTTATACCTTAATTTTTCCAAAGCAAGTACAAATCTTTGAACATGAGTGCCGTTTACTTTATGGGCTTTTTGAGGATCACTTTTACAATCATTGGCATTCATCCCTGAAGCATAGACAATTATATCAGCATTTGCAGAAGCCATTCTTAAATTTTCTAAATTTTCCCAGTCAATTTTACAAACTTTTGCATTTGGTAGCCAAGATGGCCGGGACCTATCTTGTCTAGAACCTAAAGTTACAGAGTATCCTTTTTCAGTTAAAAAGTTTGCTATTCTACCTCCAAGAAACCCAAACCCCCCTAAAATTAATATTTTCATTTAATATATTAAAATTAATTAATTTCCCTTAAAACTACCATGGCGAGCCTTCATCCCATAATTTTTGTAAATAATCAAGGTCTCTTTTTGTATCCATACATTGCCAAAAACTTGAGTGTTCGTATGCCATTAACTGACCCATTTGAACTAACTTTTCCATAGGTTCCCTCTCCAACATAATATTATCACCACTAATCATACTAAATATTTCTGGTTCAAAAATAAAAAAACCTCCGCTGATCCAACCATCTTTTAGTTGTGGTTTTTCTTGAAAACTAGATACTTGATTATTCTTAATACTCATTTCACCAAAGCGTGCTGAGGGACGAACAGCGGTCACAGTAGCTAACTTCCCATGCTCTTTATGAAATTCGAGTAAATCATCTAAATTTACGTCAGATAATCCATCACCATAGGTAATCATGAACCTTTCAGGACCAATAACCTCTGCCATCTTCTTTATTCTTCCACCCGTCATTGTGTTTTGACCTGTATCAACAAGTGTAACATTCCAATTTATAGATTTATTTTCATGAGAAATGATACTACCATTTCTTAAGTTTACAGTGAAATCTGAATTTAAAATTTTATAATTATAAAAGTAATCTTTTATAACATTACCTTTATAGCCTAACGCAATATAAAAGTCTTTATAGTTATACTTAGAGTAATGGTTCATTATATGCCAAATAATGGGTCTGTTACCAATCTTAACCATTGGTTTTGGAATCTCTGATGTATACTCTCCCAATCTAGTACCAAACCCTCCTGCTAATATCAAAATCTTTATAATTTCCTCCTTTTTACTCTTTAAAAAAGTTAATGCTTATTATCTCTTGTGAAAATATCAAAGAATAATAACTAGTTTTTGCTAATAAAATAATTAAAAATACTTATATTTTTCTTTTCAACCTCATTTTCATCATGAATGATATCAGCAATATTTAGGATAATGCTCGTTGATCTAAATTGATTCTGGAAACCAAACCAAATTTGAGGCGCCACTGTGATACGACAGTAATTATCTTCACCAACAGTATAACTATCAAAGTATTTTCCATCCTCCGTAAATACAAATTTTACCCTTCCAAATGGAACTATAAGATTCAGTGTCATTAATTTGTGTCTCTTCCATGCTTTAATCTGATTTTCTTCTATACATGAAAAGTATGCTTCTCCAAAATCACTGAACCCTAAATCTGTTTTTTTTAAGGCATGTAATACGTCCCCATTAGCAACTTTAATCCTTTTTAAAGGAGTAATTAATACCTTTTTACTTTTTATTTTGCCCAAACAAGTCCTTTTTGCTTAGCTTTTTGTGTATAATCACTTATTTGCTTAATTGTAGTTTGGTTATTATTTATATCTTCTTCATAAAAAGACTTGTACCAAATTGCCGTCATTTTCACAGTGCTTTTAAAATCTAATACGGGCCTCCAATTCATATGATGAAGCGCTTTGTCGCAGTTTAATTTTAATAAATTAGATTCATAAGCCTCTATTTTTTGATTGTTCGAAATATCATTCCACTTGACTTTTTTCCAATGTTTGGACATACTTTCAACTAATTCGCGAACACTAAAATTTTGATGCGATTCTGGACCAAAGTTGTAAGCCTCACCATGAAATGAACTATTTTTATTTAAATTAGATGCAAGCAATAAATAACCACTTAATGGCTCCAATACATGTTGCCATGGTCTAGTAGAATTAGGATTCCTCAAGTTTACAGGGAGGTTTTTTGACCAAGATTTTATACAATCAGGAATTATTCTGTTTTCTGCCCAATCACCGCCGCCAATTACATTTCCAGCCCTAGCAGAGGCAATATGGACAAGGTTGTCTACCCCGCTAAAATAAGATTTAACATATGATTTTATCATAAGTTCTGTAGCACCTTTTGAGGCACTGTAAGGATCTGGTCCTCCAAGAATATCATTTTCCCTATATCCCCAAGACCACTCAACATTATCATAACATTTATCACTAGTTATCATTATTACATTACATCTTTTTTTAAAATCTCTAACAGAATCTAAAATATTTAAGGAACCCATTAGATTTGTACTCCAAGTTTCATATGGAGATTCATATGATTTTTTAACAATTGGTTGTGCTGCTAAATGAAAAATAAAATCAGGATTTGCAGACTGGATAGCATCTTTTAATTTTGATTTTTCCCTTATGTCTATTTTATAATCAACAATATTGTTTTTCATATTTCCATATGCATAATGAGACGGAATTGTTGGAATATCAAATGAGATACCCGTTATTTTAGCACCTAAGCTTTTTAACCAAGCAAGTAACCATGAACCTTTGAAACCCGTATGCCCTGTTATAATTACTGATTTGTTTTGAAATACATTGCTAAAAGTCATATTAATTTTATTTTAATTTTATACCAGAATTAAATTGAAAGAAAAAATCTTTAGCCATTTTATAAATATTTAAATAATAATTTACGCCATTTTTTTAAATCTTCATTCAAATAAAAAATTCTATTTATTTCTCGCTTATTTCTAATTTTTGTAAAATTGTCATCATTTAGTAATCTAGCAAATTCATGTGGTTGCCTGATAAAATTAACATCTTCAAAATTATATAAAGGGCTCATATTTAATCTAGATGAGCTTAGTAAATTAATAATTGGTAGCCCATAATAATATGCTTCCATACTTGCAGCAGTATGAAAACCAGTCAAAACAATATCCACTTTTGAAAGTACAACTGCCATGGGACTGTTAGTTAATGTATAATCCAAATTAGAAACATCTCCATAGTTTAATAAAGTTGATGGATGAGGTTTGAGGATGACATCTAGAGGTACTTTAATTAAGTTTTTTGATAAATAATAAAAGTCTAATAAAAATTGGGTGTCACTAATGTTGTATTCTCCCAATATTAAAAGCTGAATAATCTTTTTTGGTGACTTCTTTTTATCTCTAATTGATATATTATTCAAATGTTGATATCTAGTAGCCTCCACATTTACAAGACGCTCTATAGGAAATCCACCCTCTTTATATAGATTTTTAAAAAAAAGGCCATTTACTGCCATTAAATCAGGTAATGGTAATGGAAAAGTATTATTCCTATCATAGGTTCTTTTATCAAAGAAAAGTCTTAGATCCCAGAATCGAGCTACTGCATGTGGATAACCAATTATCTTTTTGTGGCCAGCCTCTCTCCATGAATTTAAAAGACAATACTCCCATCCTTGATTTTCTTGAAGATAAACACCAATGTTTTGAGTATCCAGGGTATCTAGAGCTCTTTTAAATAAATTTAAATAAATTACGTTGTTGGCTAAGTTCCTCCCGTATATTGAATCATACCAATCTTTTGAAATTAGAGGCCATAGGAATGAAAAATGTGTTTTATCTTGATATGATTTTATATTAATTCTATCAAATTTAATCGAGAATTTGAAAAAATCCCTAAATATCAAAAGCATTACTCTAAAATCCAAAAAGGAGTCTATCAGTACATGAGTATTTTGAGAACTGTCATTTAACATATTTATGTGATTCAAAACTTTTAAGTTAGAGTCGAGTTCAGAGTTCCTAACATAGAGATACAACCAATTAATACTAAATTTATTTTTTTTTAATTCTTGAGGCAAAGATCCCCAATATTTATTAGAGTTTGTTTTTTCAGAACCAGATAAATATGAGAAAAGAGTTATCTTTGAATTTGATTTTTTCCATTTTCCAACTCCCAATTTCCTGAAATTTAACCTTTTTAATATGTATCCTAAGATAAACAAAATTCCTTTAATTCTTAGCATTAGTTTGCTTTTAATTACTGATTTAATATTATCCGAAATCATATTCGCAGAATTTAATCGTCTAAAACCTAGACTGGACATTTCACAAATCAACTTAACAGATTCAATCAATTCTTGATTAAGTGAAAAAAAATTTATGCTCCTGCATTTACTTTTTTTTATATAGGAATTTAATGCTATCAGCTTTATGGCATCATTTATATGGGGAGATTGTTCAATACTACACTTTTTTACTATTGATGTCATCCACCAATAACTAAATTTATTTTTTACTTTTAATATTTCATTTTCAGAACAGTGTGAACCTAATTCATAAATATATTTTAAATATTTTTTTTTCAATGAATTTGAGTTCTCATCAACTAACTGATTAAGAGAAATAAACTTAGTATTGTCCTCTAGATCATTCCAAAGAATTACATTATGATATTTTTTTGGAGGAATATTTTTTGAATCCCAAATTAAAAGATCGTTAGTATTCATTAATGATATTCTATTTTTATATAATTAAAAAGAGGTACTATTTTATTACTAATTGATCACAGAATTAAGTTATAATAATTTCACTTGAAAACTACACAAGGATATAAATTCAAACGTTTTAAGATTTTTCTTTTATTGCAGGCGCGCTACATGATCTTAGAAGAAAAAGACCATCCGTACCATAAGCTATAAACTTATAACCCGCTTTAATTCTTTTTTTGATAATCCTTTCATCTAAATCAGTTATGTGATCTCCAAATGGTACCTTATATTTATCACATAATATTGAAATTTCATTTATTACCTCTCTAACTTTTGGATTGTTAATTTCTCCGGTTAATCCCATTGAAGCAGATAAGTCGTAAGGGCCTATTATCACAGCATCTAAGCCATTTACTTGTAGAATTTGTTCCAAATTATCTAGTGCATTAACTTGTTCTATTTGAGCTACTAAAAAAGGGGATTGCGCAACTTTTTTATAATCATTAAAATATTTACCAAATAGATTTGCTCTCGAAAAGCCAACCCCTCTCGAACCATTTGGAGGCCAGCAACAAGCATTATGAATCTTTTTTAATTGGCTTGCATTAGTTATCATTGGAACGATGACACCTCCGGCACCTGAATCCAAAGCATCTTTACAAAGCTTACCCGAGGGCTTTGCTAGACGAACTAGAGGGAGAGTTCCACCTAGCTCTATTGCCCTAAATAAATTGGGAAGCTGATTCTTGTTTATAGATCCATGCTCCATATCAATAGCGACCCAATCATAATTTGCGTCTCCAAGAATTTCTGAAATTGAAGAATTTGGTATTTGTTGCCAAGTACCAATGCTTAATTTATTATTTCTTAGATTTTTTCTAATTTTTTCTAAAAGTTTTAATTTGTGAGTTAATAATGACATGTATTTGTTTAAATAATTATTTATTAATTTTATAAATTAAATAATTACTATTTGCATATTCAACCTCAAAGTTTAGTTTGTGTTTATGACCTATTTCGGTAATGAAATATTCATATCCATTATATTTCGCGGCTATTTCTATAATTTTATCCTCCTCCAGAGATAAAAAACCTTGGTTCAACAATCTATAATTTTCCCCTCCCTGATACATCGGCTCTTCAAGTTGATCATAAGATAATCCTGTTAATATGAATATTTGTTCATAATATCGAGAAGCAAAAGAACGGTTAAGACCAGCATAATTTCCATCATTTTTTTCACCGCAAAAACCTTGTCTTCCACTTAGATACCTAAAATCTTTTAAAACTGGTGAATATATAAAAGAAGATGTTTCACTTGTATTTTTATTGATATAGTTGCAAACATCATGATAAGATGAAATTTCTATTAACTCTTCTTCATTTAATGCAGATTTATCTTGGCCATAAAAATAAGGATTCTTTTTTGTAATATTGTAAAAGTAATATGGTCTTTGTTTATTTAGATTTAAAAGTTGGCTTATCTGATCTAAATGCCCTTTTTTTATACCATGAACAGTTGAAGGAATTGAAAAAAGAAAAACTAAAAGATACTGGAAATACCTCTCCTTTATAATCAATCTTTTAAACATTAGTTCAAGTTTTAATATATCATATAAAAATTTAATTGTAATTGGTAAGCCAATAATTGGAATGATTCCCCAAGATCGTTTGGGCTGCAAAACCATAATAAAATCATTAAGAAAGTCTGGGAAATATGAAAAAAAGTATTTTTCATATAGGGCCAATAAAGTTGTAAAAGTAGGAATTATAATTAAAAAAAGTTTTCCTATAACAATTTTGCGAGAATTATCTTCCCTTTTCCCAATGAATAGGATAAAAATTGATATTATTAATAAAGCTCCATATTTTAATCTTGTTATAGAGTACACTTGACTTGTAGCAGCAAATAAAGTGCTCCAATCATCTGGTTCATTCATCACTGCATTTCCCCAATGTTCTTTAAAACTTATTTGTTCTGAATTAAAATCAGCAGTTTTAAACATAACAATCCTAATTAATACTGGAATTAAAAAAATAGAGTAATAGTAAAAGTTCTTCATAGATTTTTTATTTGAACTGAGGGAAATAAAAATATCTGATGATAATATTAATATGAATACATTTATAGTATTTGTTGGATGATTGAAAAAGTTTATGGATAATAATAAAACTGATAAAAGCTTTTGTTTTTCTAAGTAAAAGAGAATTGATAATAAACAGATTAACTTTGAAATTTCCCTGAAAGAGAGGAATAGTTCTCTTGAGCTTGCAGGAATATTTTCAAAATTCCAAACATTGGGATTACTATCAATGAAACTTGGAATTATAAACATCATTGAACAACAACAAATTATACTTATGAGCTCATTTTGGCTGTATTTAAAAGTAATTAGAAATAATAAGCAGCATACTAAAAATTGGCTGGAGAATCCTATTAATAAATGGGCGAAGGGGATATCATAAATGTACTGAAAAAGATATTGTAAAATTGGACCAGCAATTGGAATTAATTTTACAGAAAATAAATCAACCGTGTAATTATTAAAATTATCGATAATTTGATACATTTGAAAATCTTCCCACACATGATCATGGGGTACAACACCTAATCTAATTAGTTTAACAATTGAAATCAGAAATAATATTATTAAAATATTAAACTTTATATGTAAGATAGATTTCAAGAAAACCACCTCAAAACCTTTAAAATAGACTCATTGACGATTCTTTTATGAGCAGAGGTATTTTCACTGGAACTTAATTTTTGTTTATTTTCAAGAAACCAATCATAGCTTTCTTGAAACATTTGACTAGTTGAATACTTTGGATCAAAACCTAATTCTTTTTTTGCTTTCGTAATATTAAAATATAACGATCTTCCGTACATCAATGAGTGATATGGGCCTAAGGGAGAAAGGCCTAATTTTGAAGTGACATTCATAATTATTTCAATTGGCTTTAGAGGCAAAGAGTAAACTTTTGATCCGGTATTTGCATAGTCACAAAGATCTTGGATTGTTTTTCTCATAGTCCCAAAATCTTCAGATCCTATGTTAAAGTAAGATAGTTTACTGTCAAATTTTGAAGACAAAATGCATGCATCAGCTAAATCCTCAGCATGAATAAATTGATATAAATTTCTTCCCTCGTTAAGAACAGGAATATTAACTCCCTGACTAATCCAATTAAAGAAAATCGAGAATATTCCTAATCTACCATGACCTAGAATTGTTCTAGGCCTTATAATCGAGACATTAACTCCTTTTTTAGAAAATGATTCACAAATTTTTTCACCATACAACTTAGCTTCCCCATAACTTTCACCAGGCATTGCTAAAGTATTTTCATCAACAGGGTTGGATTTTGGAACCCCGTAAATAGCACTTGAAGATGTATAAATTATTTTTTCAATATTGTTATGCAATGCAGCACTGCATACATTTCTAGTCCCATTAATATTTACCTCATTAAATAATGTGGCGTCTTTTGCTAGAGGCACTTGAGCCACATTATGAAAAACTAAATCAACACCTTTAAATAGGGTTTTTAGGGTTTCTCCATCTCTTATATCAGCTCTGTAAAACTTTACAGATTCATTTAGATTATCTGGTGCATTGATATCTAATGATGAAACATTAAATCCTTTTTTTAAAAGTTTATCTATCAGCAAGGAGCCAAAATATCCTGATCCTCCAGTAACCAACGCATTCATAGATTAATGATAAACCTCTTTTAAACTTTTTAGCATCCCTTCTTTTAAAGAATAGTCAGGCCTATATCCTAATTCAGCTTTTGCCAAGTCAATACTACAGGCTATATTTTTATTCATCTCTGATAGGACATGTATTTTTTGATGGTATAGTCCAAACTTTTGTAACGTAAAATCAATCTTCTCAGCAATTTCGCTAACAAAAAAAGGTAATTTTAATCTTCCACAGTTACATTTTATATTAAATTTTTTTATTAAAAGATCCTCGATAGTATTAATTATTTCAGTCATGGTATATGGCCTATTATCCGCAATCCAATAGGTCTTACCAGAGGCTATTTTATTATTTGAAGCAAGTGCTAATCCTTGAACAATGTTTTCAGTATATGCCATTGAACGCAAATTAGATCCATCTCCCACAATTGGTCCTTTTCCATTTTTAATCATATCAAAGAAAATCTTTTGTCTTTTTGGCTGAAAAGGTCCATAAAACCAAGGAGATCTAATAATTGTTAAATCTAAAAGACCTTTACTAAAATAATTATTTGCAATTATTTCCATTTTCATTTTTGATTTTCCATAATTCATATATGGATTATATGTACTTTTTTCATCAAATAGGGATCTATGATCTTTATTGCAACCGCAAGGTGAGTTAGAGGACATTATGATCATCTTTTTTATTGAAGATCTTATCGCACAATCCATTAGATTTTTTGTCCCTTGTTCATTTACCCTAAAAAAGTCCGTTACCTTTATTGGATGAATTATACCTGCTAGATGAAATATTATACTATTTTTTGCGCTACTAAGAAATTTTTCAATTGACCCGACATCTGTTATATCACCTTCATATATTTTTACTTCTTTGGAAATATTTAATATTTTCTTTTTATCCGTACCAGGTAAAATCAAAGCATTTATTTGTTTTTTTTTCAGCCCCCATTGCTCTGTACGGCCTGAAATAATTGAGTCAATTAAGTTTAGCCCTAACCAACCGTTTGCACCTGTAATGTAAATCATAAATTTTTTACTATCTCATCTATATTGCTATGCGCAAATGCCATTATAGTTCCTTGAGGATTAACTCCTGGAGCAGTAGGTATCATGCTTCCATCTGCTATAAATAGGTTGGAAAACCCAAAAACTTTACCGTAAGAATTTGCGACACATTTTTTTCTATTTTCACCTATAGGACATGAAGAAAATAAATGTATAGTCATTA
>MDTG01036359.1_pt1 | contig 19020 bp, 16 predicted proteins | sample 811421 | NCBI WGS metagenome assembly MDTG01 (sample SAMN05326645, study PRJNA326480) | marine metagenome | isolation source: seawater | place: Pacific Ocean: South East | collected 2011
CGGTGGCGCAGCACCGCAAGTCGCTGTCGAATTTGCGCGAAAGACACTGGAACATGAAGTCCAGCCAAGCTTCTTAGAGGTTGAAGAAGCAACAAATAACGCGCCTGCAATATAAATCGCTTATAGCTTAAGGAAAAAACTATTTATGGCTGATAAGGACGAGGACAAAAAAGAACAACCGATCATCATTAAGAAGATCAACAAAGGTGGTGGCGGTCACCATGGCGGCGCATGGAAAGTTGCTTATGCCGACTTTGTAACAGCGATGATGGCCTTCTTCCTTCTTATGTGGCTTATCAACGTAACGACAGAGGAACAAAAAACAGGCATCGCAGATTACTTCAACCCCAGCACAGACCCTGTCGCACCGCGTGTCTCGATGTCTATGAGTGGAGCTGATAGTGTTTTATCAGGACAGACCATTGCCCCAGATGGCGCGATGGTTACAACAAACCAACCTCTCGTAAACACACCTGAAGAACTCCAACATGTAGAGATTGAGAATATCTATAGCCGTGTTGGTAATAATGAGCCGACACAGGCAGAAATAGAAGAACAAGAAACCTTTGACGATATGAAAGAAGCTATTGAACAAGCTGTACAAAACGATCCTGATTTGTCGGAGCTTTCTAAGAACCTTGTTATTGACGAAACACCTGAAGGCTTGCGTATCCAGATTATTGACCAAGAAGGCAAATCCATGTTCCCGAGCGGAAGTGCGAAAATGTATCCGCGGATGCAACAGCTGCTTGAGCGCGTCGGAAAAATTATATCTAAAGCAGATAATGAAATCTCTATTCGCGGACACACAGACAGTGTGCCCTATAATGGTCGCGGCGGCTATACAAACTGGGAACTTTCCGCTGACCGTGCCAATGCCACACGTAAAGTTCTTTTAAATTCAGGCTACTCCCCTCGCAAGCTTGATGAAGTTGTCGGCAAGGCCGACACAGAGCACCTCTTCCCAGAAGACCCTAATGGGCCGCGCAATAGACGTATTTCTATCATCTTGATTAAAGAAGCCATTACAAAGGCGAAAAAAGGTGAAGGCGCGGATAGTCGTTCCGATTATCTCCGTTCGCTCGGCGCACCAAGACGCTCGAATTCTATTATCAATTTCGACTAGTCTCGTCTCAACGACGCTATTGTTAAGCGTCAAAAAAACGGTCCCTTTCTACTTTTCATAACATTCTCTTGCTTTGTAACTTTCTTATTTGTTATAAGGAAAAAAATAGGAAAGGCAAAAAACATGCTCAAGGCGAATATAGAATTTAATACAAGAGACCAAGACAAACAAAAAACAGCTATTTGCAATTTCTTTATATTCGCAAGTGCAACGGGCCTCACGCCAAGAGTTATAACATGTTATCAAGATAAAAACCGTGCCGTATTAGTTTTTGACGACAAAGACTCCAATTTAAGCACAGAAGACTTTGTGGCAGCTTATAATAAAAATGATGCGACTGGTTTGATGGAAGACAGACACAAAGCAACAAATGGCTATAGTGCATTGAGCGTCCAGTTTAGCTAATCAAACTTATTGTTCTTAGGGAAGCCATTTGGCGGCATACGCCCTGCTTGTGCGCGCTTGCCGAGCCATGCGGTTAGATCTTCAACAATGCGATCACCCGTTCCATATTTATAGCCTAAACCTGTTTCTGCCTTGAATGTCTTCACATCGCTGACGCCGCCATCCTTATACTTTTGCAAGATCACGCCTTTACCGCGGCCCATTTCAGGCAATTCCTCTAGTGGGAATACGAGTAGTTTTCTGTTCTCACCAATGACGGCAATGCTGTCGTCACCTTCATTAATTGTCGTCCAGCATTTTGCCTCGACGCCATCCACCATATTCAGCACTTGCTTACCATTACGTGTTTGCGCGAGTACATCTGGAGCTTTCACAATGAAGCCATGGCCTGTCTCTGCCGCTACGACATAGCGATCTTTTTCTTCGTAGGTCGTCATCGCCAAAATATCTGAATCATTCGGTAGATCGATCATTAGACGGACAGGCTCTCCATAACCACGCCCCGCCGGCAAATCATTCCCTGAGAGCGTATAGAAACGACCATTCGTGCCGAAAGCCAATATCTTATCCGTTGTGTAACATGGCAACATAAAGCGGCTTCGGTCACCCTCTTTAAACTTCAGGTCATCTTCTTTCACAGAATGACCTTTCATTGCACGGATCCACCCTTTTTCAGAACAAACAACAGTGATCGGCTCTTTTTCAATCATCGCTTCTTCGAGCACTTCAAGATCTACAGGCTCTGGCGCGGCAGAAATTTCTGTACGGCGTTTGCCATTTTCTGTTTTCTTTCCGAACTTTTCGCGGATTTCTTCAACCTGTGTCCGAACCGTATCCCATTGCTTTGCTTCAGACCCAAGTAAGGCGATCAGTTCCGCACGTTCTGCCGACAGCGCATCGTGTTCCCGCTTGATTTCCATTTCCTCAAGCTTACGCAAAGAACGCAAGCGCATATTGAGAATAGCTTCAGCCTGAATTTCAGTCAGCTCAAATGCTTTCATTAATTCTTGTTTTGGCTCATCTTCCTCACGGATAATGCGGATAACCTCATCAAGGTTAAGATAGGTAATACGATACCCTTCCAAAATCTCTAGGCGGTGCTCAACTTTACCCAAACGGTGACGAGAGCGTCTAACGAGCACTTCTTGTCGGTGATCAAGGAAAGCACGCAACACATCCTTAAGCGGCATCACACGCGGCTTAATTCCGTTTTCCAGGGCATTCATATTAAGTGAAATGCGGTTTTCTAAATCAGAATGGCGGAACAATGCTTCCATCAGCAGTTCAGGCTCAACGTTACGGCTCTTCGGCACGAGTACAAGGCGTATATCTTCAGCAGATTCATCGCGTACATCGTCGAGCATCGGAAGCTTCTTAGAAATAATCAGATCCGCGATCTTTTCGATCAAACGGCTCTTTTGCACCTGATAAGGGATTTCAGTGACAATAATTTGATATTGCCCTTGTGGCAGTTTTTCCACTTCCCAGCGTGCACGCAAACGGAATGAACCGCGTCCTGTCTCATACGCTGTTTTGATATTCTCAGGCTCTTCAACAAGCACCCCGCCCGTTGGAAAGTCCGGTCCCGGGATAGCTTTCATCAATTTTGAAATAGATGGGTCTTCATCCAACATCAAAAGCAAAGCTTTGCAAATTTCATCAACGTTATGCGGCGGAATAGAGGTTGCCATACCAACGGCAATCCCTTGCGCTCCATTGGCAAGCAAATTAGGGAATGCAGCGGGAAGTACGATAGGTTCTAGGGTTTCACCATCATAAGTGGCGCGGAAATCAATCGCGTCTTGCTCAATACCTTCAAGCAATGCCTGCGCAACTTCTGTCAAACGGCTTTCCGTATAACGCATCGCGGCGGCATTATCTCCATCAATATTCCCAAAATTTCCTTGTCCATCAATCAGCGGATAGCGAACGGCGAAATCTTGCGCCAAGCGAACTAGCGCATCATAAACGGACTGATCACCATGAGGATGGAATTTACCAATCACGTCACCGACAACACGCGCACATTTCTTTGGATTATTTTCAGGTTTAAGGGCCAACTCATACATCGCAAATAACAAACGGCGGTGCACAGGCTTCAACCCATCGCGCACATCCGGAAGCGAACGGCTCATAATGGTAGATAGCGCATAAGACAAATAGCGCTCGGAAAGAACTTCTCCGAGAGGCTGTTCAATGATATCTGCGGCTGAACCTGTAGCTGTCATGCCCCTAAACTAAAGAGATGCTCATGATTTTCCAAGCCCCATATCAAAATTATCCATATATTTACGGGGATAAGCTCTATTCGCTCAAAAAATGCTGATACAACGCCATGCGCGGTTCTGGGAGTGATGTATAATTTGTGTGCGCTAAAACGCGGTGCTCTAGGAAATAGGCTCCAATTTTAAGGCCATCACAAATCGCTTGATTAGCGTCCATGTCTTCTTTGCCAAGTAAGAACTGAGGCAAAGATAATAGCTTATCGGCATATGGGGCACCCTTTTCTTTTGAAACAGCCCGCGCAGTCTTAGGCGAGACATAGCACAAATCATTAGACGCGCCACCGCCCCCACATTTTGTCAGATCTAGCCCGAAACCAAGCTCTTTTAACAAGGCAAGCTCCCACATGATATAACTTTCCACCCAAACATCTGTATTAAGTGCGTGAAGAAGCGCCAACGTGCCATGATAAAGCCCCGGATGCCCTTCTCTTTCTGCTAATGTTTGGTTCAGGAGTGCGCAGGCCGATTGCAAAGCCAGAAGCTTTGGAAAATGGTCGAGCAACGGCACGCTATTATTTTCGATAACTTCTATAGAATAAGCGCCCATATTATCGCTTGTACGGGCACTCCATGTTGCGCTGACCAAATTACCGAGTTCCAGATTAGCTTTTTTCTTAGACGACATTCCGCCTTGGACATAACCAAGGTGTCGTCCGTAATCTTCGGTCATAAGAGTAACGATAGCGGCATGATCGGCATGGGCGCGGGCCTGAATAACTATGCCTTCAGAGCACCATCCTTCCATGTTTACGCGCGGCGCTCCAATACATAGAAAGCAACTTCACGCAACATTGTCGTGCGGCGTTCATCAAAGACATGCAGGTGACGGACAGCCTGCTGTACAAGCATTTCTGCCCGCATTTTGGCTTGTTCCTTACCAAGCGTTGTTACGAATGTTGACTTAGCCGCATCTTGATTGGCCGGTTTGCCTGTTTCGGCAGGATCAGCCTCAACATCCAAAATATCATCCGTAACCTGGAACGCCATGCCAAGGTCAAAAGCAAAATTACGAAGCGCTTTACGGCGCGCCGCATCTGCCTTCCCTAAGATAGCCCCAGCCTCACACGCAAATGAAATCAACATGCCTGTTTTCATGCGTTGCATACGCGAGATTGTACCCACGTCGAATTCTTCCGTTTCCCCCAGCAAGTCAAGCATTTGACCACCACACATACCGTGACCACCAGCCGCTTTCGCAAGAGCAGATATAAGCTCGACACGAACGCGAGGGTCTTCATGCGTTTCAGGATCCGCCAAAACCTCAAAAGCAAGGGCCTGAAGCGCATCGCCTGCTAAGATCGCTGTTGCTTCATCAAATTCTTTATGCACCGCAGGCTTACCACGGCGCGTATCCGCATCATCCATAGCTGGTAAGTCATCATGGATCAGTGAATAACAGTGCATATATTCAAGAGCCGCCGCCACACGTCTGGCACGAGCTTCATCCACACCAAAAAGCTTTGCTGATTGCACCGTTAAAAATGGGCGAAGACGTTTACCGCCATTCAAAACCCCGTGACGCATAGCATCATACAAACGTGCTTCCGCCAAATCTGTTTCCGGTAATAAACGGCTAATCGTACGGTTCACTTCATCCGCAATACGGTCCATTGATTCTTGTAAGGCGGGTGAGGCTTCTCTCGGGCTAGGCATACTCTTCTTTTCCTTAAAGTTTGATTATTCTTGTGTGTCTAATGGCTCAGTTGTTACCGATCCATCGCTTTTCAGGCTTATTTTTTCGATTTTTTCCTGCGCTTCTTTGAGTTTTTTCTCGCAGTGATTCTTTAAAGCCACACCGCGCTCATAAGAGGAAATCGACTCGGCAAGGGGCGCTTGACCGCTTTCTAAGCTGTGTACAATTTTCTCGAGATCGGCCAAAGCCTGCTCAAAACTCATATCTTTTACAGTATCTTTACTCATAGCGCTTCAAAAGGTACTAGATTTGTTCACTTTTTTCTACTAGATAATGGCTATGGATCAAAAAAGACAGGTAAAATTATATTTAGCCGCCCCCAGAGGGTTTTGCGCTGGTGTAGACCGCGCGATCCAGATCGTTGAGCAAGCCTTAGAAAAATACGGCAAGCCTGTCTATGTCCGCCATGAAATCGTGCATAACAAATTCGTGGTTGATGGGCTGCGTGATAAAGGCGCTGTATTCGTCGAAGAACTACATGAAATCCCGACAGAACACAAAGACCGCCCTGTTATTTTCTCAGCCCACGGCGTCCCTAAATCCGTGCCAGAAGAGGCGTCAGCGAAGAACATGTTTTATATTGATGCGACCTGCCCTTTGGTAAGTAAAGTGCACCGCGAAGCTGAGCGCCACCACAAAAACGGCGCACATATTATTCTCATTGGCCACAACGGCCATCCCGAGGTCGAAGGCACGATGGGGCAACTCCCTGATGGCTCTGTCACCCTCATCGAAACAGTAGATGATGTTGCCACACTAGACTTCCCAGCCGATGAAACCCTCGCCTTTGCGACACAGACAACGCTTTCCCTTGATGACACTGCGGATATTGTCGCCGCCCTTCAAGAAAAGTTTCCCCAGATACGCGCGCCGCACAAAGAAGACATCTGTTACGCTACAACAAACAGACAATCCGCCGTTAAAGAGATCGCCGATAAGGCCGACGTCATGTTTGTCATCGGCGCGCCAAACTCTTCAAACTCCAATCGTCTCGTTGAGGTCGCCAAAAATTACGGTGCCAAAGAAGCCTATCTCATCCAATTTGAAAACGAGATAAAAGAAGAGTGGCTTGAAAACGCACAAGTTATTGGCCTGACGGCAGGCGCATCGGCCCCAGATATTCTGGTCAAAAATGTAATCAGAAAATTAGAGGATAAATTTGATTTAGACGTTGAAGAAGTCGCGATTACTAAAGAAGATATTGTGTTCAAGCTTCCCCGTGCTGTTGCATAAGCAGGGTTGCTTGTTGACCCGGCCTCTTTCAAGGTCTATATCAGAGGCAAAAGAATAAAGAAGTAAGTATTTATAGGAAATTACTATGTTAGGCGCTTTCGCTCGTAAAATATTCGGTACAACAAATGACCGTATCTTAAAAAAATTCCAACACCATGTAGAGGCTATTAACGGTTTAGAAGAAGAATTCCAGTCTTTGACTGACACACAATTACAAACCAAAACAGCCGAATTCAAAAAACGCCATGACGGTGGTAATGGCGAGACACTGGATGAGTTGTTGCCCGAAGCTTTCGCTACAATGCGTGAAACAATCAAACGTCTCGATGAAAAACGACTCTTTGATGTTCAGCTCATCGGGGGGATCACCTTGCATAAAGGCATGATTGCCGAAATGAAGACGGGGGAAGGTAAAACCTTTGTGGCGACTCTGGCCGCGTATCTAAATGCCCTCTCCGGTAAAGGGGTACATGTTGTCACTGTGAATGACTATTTGGCTGAACGTGACGGTAAATGGGTTGAGCCTTTCTTTACCTTCCTAGGTTTAAGTGTCGGCTCTATTTTGCACGGCATGGATGACGAAGAACGCCGCGCTGCTTATGCCTGTGATATTACATATGGGACGAACAACGAATTCGGCTTTGACTATCTACGCGATAACATGAAATTCCGACTCGAAGCCATGGTTCAGCGCCCCTTCAATATGGCGATTGTCGATGAAGTCGACTCGATCTTGATTGACGAGGCCAGAACACCACTCATCATTTCCGGTCCCGCTGAAGACGGCTCAGAAATGTATATGGCAATGAGCAAGATCATTCCGAACCTTGTCCCTGATGATTATGAGATTGACGAAAAAGTAAAAACCGTTGCCTTGAATGAACAAGGTCAAAACCATTTGGAAGACCTTTTGCGTGAAAATAACATGCTTAATGACGGCAACATGTATGATGCCGAAAATATTTCCGTTGTTCACCACGCCAATCAGGCTTTGCGTGCTTATACGCTGTTCAAAAAAGATACGGATTATATCGTTAAAGATAACAAAGTTGTGATTATTGATGAATTCACAGGCCGTATGATGGAAGGCCGCCGCTTCTCCGAAGGCCTACACCAAGCTTTAGAAGCCAAAGAAGGCGTGGAAATTCAAAAGGAAAACCAAACCCTCGCCTCTATTACCTTCCAGAACTATTTCCGCCTCTATCCTAAATTATCGGGTATGACAGGGACCGCCGTAACAGAAGCCACAGAATTTGCAGAAATCTATGGCCTTGAAGTGGTTGAGATACCAACCAATCTTCCTATTTCACGCGTTGATCAAAACGACAAGATTTACGCCAGCTTAGAAGATAAATTTAATGCGATACTTAAGCTCATTCGCGAGTGCGGTGAGCGCGGCCAGCCTGTCCTTGTCGGGACAACATCGATTGAAAAATCTGAAAGCCTAGCCGCCGCCCTAAAGAAACTTAAAATCAAGCACAATGTATTGAATGCGCGTTTCCATGAACAAGAAGCATCCATCATTGCTGCCGCAGGTGAACCCGGCGCTGTGACAATCGCGACCAATATGGCAGGCCGTGGAACAGACATTCAACTCGGTGGTAATCTTGAAATGCGCGCCGCTCAAGAGATCGATGAGAACTGGGATGACGCTAAAAAAGAAAAAGCCATAAAGAAAATTAAGGAAGAAATTGCCGAGAAAAAACAAAAAGTGCTCGAAGCTGGTGGCTTATACGTTATAGGTACAGAGCGTCACGAATCACGCCGTATTGATAATCAGCTCCGTGGTCGTTCAGGCCGTCAGGGTGATCCAGGGAACTCTGTATTTTTCCTTTCTCTCGATGATGATTTGATGCGTATTTTTGGCGCAGAACGTCTGCAACCACTCCTGTCACATAAGAATATCGGCTTGCAAGATGGTGAAGCGCTTGAGCACCCGCTGATATCAAAAACGCTCGAACGCGCTCAGCGCAAAGTAGAGTCGCAGAACTTTGATATTCGTAAGAACCTGCTGAAATTCGATAACGTGATGAATGACCAGCGTAAGGTTATTTACGAACAACGCCGCGAGATCATGGAATCAGACAGCGTCACAGACGTTATCGATGACATGCGCGCTGATATGATTGATCGCATCATTACCCAAGGCATTCCCGCCGGCAGTTACGCTGAAAATTGGGATGCAGAACTTCTAAACACTGAAACTTTGCGTATTTTTGCCCTAGATCTTCCATTTGACAAATGGGTTGAAGAAGAAGGTATTGCCGATATTGAGATCAAGGAACGCCTCACCAAAGAAGTAGAAAGCAAGATGCAAGGTAAAGTAAAGCGCTATGGCGTTGAAAACTGGTCGCAACTTGAAAAAGGCTTACTATTACAACAGCTTGATCAGTGCTGGAAAGAACATCTGTTGGCTCTCGACCATTTGCGCCAAGGGATCAACCTCCGCGCTTTCGGCCAACGCGATCCATTAAATGAATACAAAACAGAAGCTTTCCAGATGTTCTCTGAAATGCTCGATTTGATTGGCGAACGCACAATACAAATCTTAAGCGTTGTCGAACTGAAGTTCGAGAATGGAGAAGCTGATGTGAGCGCCTTCTCTGAGGAAGATGACGATTCTTCTTCTATGCAAGAAAGCCGCGGTGACTCCAATCCTTTCGCCGAGAATAAAAATGCTGGTGACGACAACAATGTGACACAAATCCGCACCAGACAAGCAGATGGCCAGATTGATCCGAATGACCCAAATACTTGGGGACGCGTATCACGCAATGCTGACTGCCCTTGCGGTTCAGGTAAAAAGTATAAGCATTGTCATGGCAAGCTGGCTTAATACACAGTCTCTTCGCGGCGCAACATAAGCTTTTCTTGTAAGATTCCGGAAAAAGAAGTGAAAATAACGCATGGGAGATCATGCGTATTCAAATAGCGCTTTAAATACAACGAAACGACCAGCCACAAGGCTTGGTATTGTTTTGCAAGGTGGCGGCACATATGGCGCTTTCGCGCTTGGGGCACTTTTACGCCTTCTCGAAGATCCACGCATTCAATCTGGAGAAATAGAAATTACTGTCGCATCAGGCACAAGTGCTGGTGCATTTAATGCCGCCGCTCTCGTTTCAGGCCTGAATAAAGGCGGCCCCGAATATGCCATAGAGAACCTAATCAACTTATGGGCACATATTGGCGTCGATATGCCGGGCTCAAAACTATACAATCCCTTCTGGCCTAATATCCCCGCGTTGGACATGTACAATAGTGTTGAAGACATGAATGAGGCCACAACAGAGGCCACGCTTGGATTCTTAAACGCCACGAAGAATCCATTCTTAGTCAGCACGGCCAAAGCCATTGCACTCATGACAGGGCAAGTGAACATGCTCAAAGAGCAAAGCTGGGTGGCTGAACAAATTCGGTATGCGCTTAATAGCGTCCTAACAAAAGCTGACTGGGACTCTATGCGCAATGACCAGAAAACAAAATTGCATGCTTATACAGCGATAGAAAACCCAAAAACCAAAGACCTTTCACCACATTTATTTGATCAAACAAAACTTCGGGCAAAAGATATTGTTGCGTGCTGTTCGCTTAAATTCATGGGGCACGCAGACCATCATGGTGTCGTCATGCGCGATGGGGCTTATCTCGACAATTCATGTCTGGACGACATTGTTCATGAAGATGTAACAGACATTTTAGCCATTACATTACATGGACATCCGGAAGCAGCCAATTCGAATTTTCCGTCATCTGTTGCGGCGAAGTTAAAGCCTAAAACCACAGAAATACATGATGATTTAACGCGGCTTTTACATCAAAAAGATCGGGACTATTTCTTGCATGAAATCGCCTTTCATCCCTCCCCTAGATTAATGGACAGCTCACGCATGAACCCTGATAAAAAATGGCTTAAAGAACTTGAAAGAAAAGGCTATGAAGCCGCAAGCGCGTGGCTGGATAATTATGCCAATAGTCTTTCAAAAGAGGATAGCTATACACCCCCCTCTTCCCTACCAAAACGCAAAACAGCTGTGCGTACTATGGCACTTGCAACTTGATAAAAACACCTGCCTTCGCTAATTTCACTATATGGAACGTAACGCTGACGGGAAAATCAAAAAAATCGGTATGCTGGGCGGCGGGCAACTCGGCATGATGGCCGCTGAAGCCGCGAAGAAACTTGGATATGAAGTTATTCCGTATGACCCGAACCCAAACAGCCCTGCCTTTAAAGTCTGTCAGGATTGCGTCTGCGCCGAATGGGATGATGAAGACGCTTTACGCATTTTCGCCAAATCCGTCGATGTCGTGACCTATGAATTTGAAAACATTCCTATGGAGACTATCGACATATTATCAAAGTTCTCCATTATCTGGCCGGACAAAATGCTGTTACAAATTGCACAGCACCGCGTATTAGAAAAAACTTACCTCAATACAAACGGTATTAAGACCACGGATTTTGTTAAGGTTCAAAACAAAGAGCAACTGAACGATACGCTTGAGCAATGGGGTACAGATCAATGTATTATAAAAACATGCCGCATGGGCTATGACGGCAAAGGACAGGCTGTTTACAAAAAAGGAGAGGATTTGCCTAAACTTAAAGGCGAATTGATTGCAGAAAAATTCGTCGATTTTGATTGTGAGATATCTGTCATTGTCGCTCGTTGTCAAAGTGGTGAAGTCAAATCTTACCCCCCTTTCCTAAATGAGCATAAAAATCATATTCTTCACAAAACGACAGCGCCTGCACCAATAGATAAAGACATCGAAAACAAAGCTATAGAATGCGCTGAACGACTAGCTGAATCTGTAGGGCTTGTTGGTGTCCTTACCCTCGAAATGTTTGTAACAAAAGACGGCGATGTTCTGGCCAATGAGATAGCACCGCGCCCTCATAACTCCGGACATTTAACAATTGAAGCTTGTGAAACATCCCAATTTGAGCAACAAATCAGAGCCGTACTTGACTTGCCGCTGGGCGAAACCACGCTTAGATCTCCCGCCACAATGCTCAACCTTATCGGTGATGACATTAAGGATACAGCGCAATACAAAGACAAGCCCAAAACCTATCTGCACAATTACGGTAAACCGGAAGTCAAAGAAGGCCGTAAGATGGGCCACGTCACAATCTTGTCTTAAAAACTCTCTTCAATCGCGATCAGATATTGTCTTTTTGGCTTATTCTTCTATGCTATTATCACGATGATTATGACAGTAAAACAAACGGAAGATATCATGACAAAAACAAGAGTTGAAAGCGATTCAATCGGTACGATTGAGGTAGAAGCAGATAAATACTGGGGCGCACAAACACAGCGTTCCCTCCAGAATTTCAAAATTGGCGGCATTAAACAACCTGCCCCGCTTATCCGCGCCCTCGGTATCCAAAAGAAAGCCTCAGCGCAATCTAATTTAGAGCTCGGCGTTTTAGACCAAGACCTTGCCAAAAACATCATCACCGCGGCAGAAGAGGTCATCGAAGGCACGTTGATGGAGCACTTCCCTCTTGTTGTCTTCCAAACAGGGTCAGGCACACAAAGTAATATGAATGCCAATGAAGTAATCTCAAACCGCGCGATTGAAATGATGGGCGGTGAGATGGGAACGAAGAAGCCTGTCCACCCGAATGATCATGTAAATATGGGCCAAAGCTCGAATGACACATTCCCGACAGCGATGCACATTGCCGTAGCTGAGCAAGTCCACCATGAGCTTATTCCATCTCTTGAACATCTTCACAAAGCGCTCGCGAAGAAATCAGAAGCGTTCAAGAATATCGTTAAAATTGGCCGCACGCATTTGCAAGATGCAACACCTCTAACGCTCGGCCAAGAATTCTCAGGCTATGTTACACAAGTCGAATATGGCATTGAGCGCATCAAAGATACATTGCCGCGCCTCATGCAACTGGCACAAGGCGGAACTGCTGTTGGCACAGGTATTAATTCAAAAGTTGGCTTTGCTGAGAAGTTTGCTGAAAAAGTTTCAGATATTACAGGGCTACCATTTGTAACGGCGCCGAATAAGTTCGAGAGCCTAGCCGCCCATGATGCGATGGTTGAGGTCTCAGGCGCTCTTAACACAATCGCAACATCATTGATGAAAATTGCCAATGATATCCGTCTACTCGGCTCAGGCCCACGTAGCGGTCTTGGGGAACTAAGCCTACCTGCGAACGAGCCAGGCTCGTCCATTATGCCAGGCAAGGTTAACCCGACGCAATGTGAAGCACTCACACAGGTTTGTGCGCAGGTTATGGGTAATAACGTTGCCGTATCTGTCGGCAATTCCCATGGCCATCTTGAACTCAACGTTTTTAAGCCAATGATGGTTTATAACGTCCTAATGTCTATTCGTCTCATTGCTGATGGCTGTATGTCTTTCACTGATAATTGTGTGGTTGGCATCGAAGCCAATGAAGAGCGCATCAACAAACTGATGAATGAAAGCCTCATGCTTGTCACAGCCCTTAACCCACATATCGGCTATGATAATGCCGCTAAGATTGCCAAAAAGGCGCATAATGACGGTACGACACTCAAAGAAGCAGGCATTGCCCTAGATCTTCTGACAGAAGAGCAATTCGCAGATTGGATTAAGCCTGAGGAAATGGTTAAGCCAAAAGCGTAAAGACCTCAAGCCTATGGCGATCATTAAACGCTCCGTAAATATTCAAGGACATGCCACCAGCATCACACTGGAAGAAGAATTCTGGCATATCCTAAAAGCTATTTCAAAAAAGACAAAACGCCCTATTCGTCAAATCGTAGCAGAGCTAGACGAAAAAAAAGCGCCCGAAGATAACCTTTCGAGCGCTATTCGTGTATTCGTTTTAAAAAGCGTCCAAGACGGCTCCTTGGATTAGTCTTGGATTAGTCCTAAGCCGCCATATACTGACCGCCATTAACCGTCATTGTTGCGCCATTAATGAAAGCCGCTTCATCCGAAACCAGATAACCAACCATAGAGGCAATCTCTTCCGGTTTACCCAAGCGTCCTGTAGGGATCGTCTTTACAATCGACTCCAAAATTTCATGCGGCATATCCGCTGTCATATCGGTATTGATATAACCTGGGCATATCGCATTGACGGTAATGCCGCGCGCGGCACTTTCAAGCGCAAGGGCCTTTGTAAACCCGAGCATTCCTGCTTTAGCGGCAGAATAATTTGTCTGCCCCAACTGCCCTTTTTGGCCATTAATGGAACTGATATTCACAATACGCCCATGGCGGTTCTCACGCATCGACGGAATAACAGCATGGCACATATTGAAGCAAGAATTCAGATTTGTATCGATCACTGACTGCCAACGCTCCAGCGTCGTTTTATGAAGCATACCGTCACGCGTAATGCCTGCATTATTAACGAGCACAGAAACAGGGCCCATGTCTTTAGAAATTTTCTCAACTGTTTTCTTACACGCCTCGAAATCACAAACATCCAGCTTATAAGATTTACCGCCTGTTTCTTCCTCAAATGCTTTAGCGGCTTTTACATCGCCGTGATAGATCGCCGCAACATTATAGCCGCTGGCAATTAACTTCTCAGCAATCGCTTTACCGATACCGCGCGTTCCGCCCGTTACAATCGCAACTTTTTTCTCTGTCATTATTTAAATCTCCTTCCAGCTTTCACCTGATGGACGCTCAACGCACATCGCGATACCCATACCGCCACCAATACATAGCGTCGCCAATCCTTTTGTCACCTTGCGGCGCGCCATTTCATGCAATAGTGTGACCAGCACACGCGCCCCCGATGCGCCAATAGGATGACCAAGCGCAATCGCACCGCCATTCACATTCACTTTTTCAGGATCAAGCTTAAGCTCTTTAAGAACGCAACAAGCTTGCGCCGCGAAAGCTTCATTTGATTCTACTAGATCAAGATCATCAACAGACCATCCAGCCTTCTCAAGCGCTTTCTGTGACGCAGGAATTGGGCCCGTTCCCATGATTGATGGATCAACACCAGCCGTTGCCCATGCATTGATTTGCGCAAATGGCACAAGACCACGTTTCTTAGCTTCTGATAGGCGCATAAGCATCACTGCTGCCGCCCCGTCATTAATCCCAGAAGCATTACCCGCAGTGACCGTCCCATCTTTTTTGAAAGCGGGTCTTAGACCGCCAAGGCTTTCCGCTGTTGTCCCTGCTCTTGGGAATTCATCTTGCTCAAAAACAGTCTCGCTCTTACGTGTTTTAACCGTATAAGGTGCAATTTCATCTTTGAACTTGCCGTCTTTAATTGCCGCTTCTGCGCGTTGTTGAGATATAGCCGAAAAGCCATCTTGCTCATCACGCGAAATATCAAATTTTTCGGCGATATTTTCCGCTGTAATACCCATGTGGTAATCATTGAATATATCCCAAAGCCCATCTTTGATCATTGTATCACTCAAAGACAAATCTCCGAATTTTACACCGCCGCGAATATGCGCCGCGTGTTGAGCGAGGCTCATATTTTCCTGTCCACCAGCAATCACGATATCGGCATCACCGTTTAGGATTGATTGCATACCCATCGCTACGGCGCGTAGGCCCGAGCCACAAACCTGATTAATGGTCATTGCCGTTGTGCTTTGTGAAAAACCAGCCTCAATTACGGCTTGACGCGCAGGGTTTTGGCCTTGTCCTGCTGTAAGCACCTGCCCTAAGACAACGTCTTCGATTTCTTCAGGCTTAACCGAGCTTTCCGCACATAATGTCGATAAAATATGCGCCCCAAGTTTATGGGCCGGTTCATTTTGCAGTGTACCGCTAAAACTGCCTATAGCGGTTCTTTTTGCGGCTACGATTACGATTGGATCTGTCATCTTCCCTCCTCATTAAAAAATATTCTATTTGGAAACATAAATCTCTTTCATCCATTTGACAATCGGGGTCCACACTTTTTCTTTCGCACGGATACTCCCCATCAAACCAATATGTCCTGTTTCTGGTTCAATCAGGCTATTTTGTTTCAATAATGCGCATAATGGTTTAGCCGTCGAAGGCGGCACAAGCTTATCTCTTGTCGGGATAACGCATAGTGACGGATTTTTGATAGCGGCAGGCGTTACCACACGCCCGCAAGATTTCCACGCACCCCGCCCCGTCTCATTTTGTAAATACCAGTCATGCATACAGGTCTCGAAAATATTGTGGTTTAATGCGTGACCATTATTCAGCCAATCCTCAATGAGAATAAAAAGTGTTTTCGCTGTTTCATCCTGAATCTCCAGAAAGTTCGCAAATTTTTGAGCCGTATTTTCAGGATCTACACTGGCAAAGAAAGCTTGCAACAAATCAATCGGTACAAAATCAGTAACGTCTTTATATAGTTGTCCTTGCTGCCATAGATATCCTGCATTTTTGATCATAACATCTACACCCGCATGAAAATCCCACGGTGTCGCCATAAAGATCGGATGAATATTATCTTGCTCTATATTTTGCAACGCAGAAATCACCATCAAGCCGCCCATACAATACCCTAAAACGAAGAGCGGTTTTGGTTGCTTTGGCAGCTCAGTTATCGCTGGCACAAGGAAATCCGCAATATAATTATCAAGCGTTTCCTTTCCTGCCCGTTCAGGATTACCCCAGTCAAGGAGAAGAGGATTAAACCCTTCTTGTTGCAAAAACGCATAGAAAGAATACCCCGGCATGAGATCAAAAATTTCAGAGCCATTAATCAGCGATGGGACGAGTAACACATTTACGTTTGCTTTGTCATTGTCCAAAGAACCATATAACTGTACATCCCCCTTTTGCCATGCAACAGGGCGGCTTTCTTGCGGCTTTATCTTTTCAAGGCTATCCATATAACCCGCAAGACCTTGCAAATAGCGTTCTAATGAGAAGTTCTTATCTTGCTGCGCAGCAATTTGCATCGCATTCACAAGGTGCAGAAATATAGGACGGGGACCTGTTCGCATAATTTTTGTTTATCTATCGCTAATTTTATGCATAAATAAAAACAGATATTAAACGATTTTGAAAGTTTAATGATTGGAGGAAGAGAGAAATGGGAACAAAAAAATACGACACGATTACCGTCAAGAAATATGCAAATAGACGGTTATACGATACGAGTAAGAGCCAATACATCACCTTAGCTGATATTTCTGAAATGGTGCGTGAAGGTTTGGACTTCGTTGTTATCGACGCAAAATCAGGTGAAGACTTAACACATACCGTTCTTGCACAAATTGTACTCGAACAGGAATCACAAAACCCGCAAATGTTTCCGACAGACTTCATGAAAAAGATCATTGGTCTTTATGGCGAAGGTATCCAGCCTTTCGTACCTAACATGCTGACAAAAGCCATGGACACTTTGCTTAATAATCAGGAAAAGTTGCAACATCAAGTTAGTACATCTTTCGAACAAATCGAAGAGATTAACCGCCGCAACCTCGAAATTTTCGAAAATGCGATGCAGATGTTTAATCCCTTTTCTCCTGCTGGCACAAATGATGCGGGCGCTTCTAAAGACGCACATATCGCTGATTTGGAAAAAGAGATCGAAGCCTTGAAACAACAGCTACGTGATAAATAATAAAAAAACACAGTTTGATTAACGACATTAAAAAAGGGCCACTCAGGCCCTTTTCTTTATTCTGTTATACGGTTGCTCTTTTTACCCTCGGACACCGGCGAGGCGGTCACGGAGAGACATGGCTGAGGAGAAATCATCAATCGTTGTCTCAAAAGCATATGTCATGAAATCAGACCCATCATAAATGAAGTATAATGACGCTACAGCATTTCCGTTTGGACCGTTCACACAAGCCACATCATAGGCGGCCATATTTGTGCCCATCACCGATACAGGAATAGCTTCAAAATCACCCTGACAACGGCGACGTGTCTTTTCGATATAAGCATTGTGCAATGTATCCAAAACCTGCGCGCCTGACGCTTGTGTTACTTCAACCGTGCCATAAACATCGTTACTGTCCCACTGATAAACCGCAAAGCCCGGGCGAGACACATTTGCCAGCCTATCAATTGATGATGTCACAGGAATAGATGCACGTTGCAAGCTCATCAAAACCTTATCTTTAGATTGCTCATTAGCCGCTTTTGATACGCGAGACGTAATCATCTGTGGTGCCGTTACGGCTGGAGTCAAAGCCTTATCCGCTTTTGATATTTTACTCACTGGCGTTTGAGGCGCGGAAACAGCGGCAAGTTGTTGCGGCTGAGCACCACGCTCACGGGCTTGCGTCAGTAAACGACCAAGACGTTCATTCTCTAGCTCAGATTGCTCATAACGTTTCTTCAATTTATGAAGCTCAGCTATCGCCGCCGCGTTCTCAGCGCCAACACCACCATTTTGGCGAAGATGCGCATTATCCGCTTCCAAGCGCGCGATGCGTGACTGTAACTTTTCAATCGTCGCCACATAAGCTTTAGACGCTTCATTTAGGTTCGTCGGTGTTGCACCACCGCTGTGGCCCAGTTTTGTGATTGTCTTACGAAGTTCTGCATTTTCTAATCTGAGGCGTTGCATCTCATTAAGTGATGCTGCATCTGTAATCGCCTGCCCTGCACGGCCCGTATAATCTGTATTTGCAACGCGTGTTGTCTGCACTTGAGCAAGTTGCGATTCCAACGTTCTTTCTCTTTGGCGGAGCTGTTCAATTTCTTGATACATAGCCTGCACTTCACCGCGCTCCGTAACACCATTCGCACCAAGGATTTGGGCTAAACGCGTCTCCGCGGCTTTAGCCTTCGCACGCTCTGTTTCTAATGCTTGCATCAAGCTCTTCTCATTACGCATAGCGGCATCAGCGCGCTCAACCAAGTCTTTTTGCTCTTGAATTTGAACAAGCAGATTTTTCTCACGCGTTTGCATTTTGGCAAGCATAGAGGCCATATCAAGGAATTCTCTACCACCTTCATCCGCTTCAATTTTACTGCGAAGAATACGGTTCTCCTTTTGTGTAATCTCAAGGCGCTCTGTCAGATCGCGCATCACATTACTATCAACCGTCTCAAGCGACGCATTTTCAAATTTACGGCGTTCACCTTCAAGTAATCGTGCCAGCTTGATATTTTCTTCACGTAAACGGGAGAGTTCAGAACCATAAGCATTAACCTCGCCCGATATAGCTGAAGGGGCAGTGTGCTGGATAGGCGTCAATGATAATGGTGCAACGCTCTCTACCGCAGGGACATTCGCTGGTTTATATGGCTGAGTCTTATACTGATACGACTTGTCATACTCAGGCAAACTCGAACCACCGGTCACATTGCCAGCCAATCTGTTCTCACGC
>MDTG01395319.1_pt1 | contig 19017 bp, 20 predicted proteins | sample 811421 | NCBI WGS metagenome assembly MDTG01 (sample SAMN05326645, study PRJNA326480) | marine metagenome | isolation source: seawater | place: Pacific Ocean: South East | collected 2011
ACGTATCTTGTGACTATTCTTTTTTAACAAGATCTACTATTAGCACAAAAGAGACAATTACATGGAATGATGGAAAGGAGTATCCTCTCTATAAGATGGATATTTCTAGTAAATCTCATCCATATTTTACGGGCCAACAAAATTTGGTAGATACTGCAGGAAGAATAGAAAAATTTAATCAAAAATATAATTTAGAAGATTCCAAATCTTCTGAAGTTAAAGACCAAGATACTAATAGCGCCCAAGATAGTTAACTTATTTAGTTACTACTTTAACTTCCATTATAATAAATTCATTAGCGGCGTTATCATGAAAACAATTATTTTAAAACAATTTATTTTATTCCTTAATAAAACTTCAATTATGGTAGGTGGGCAAGCTGTTATGAATGGTGTTATGATGAGGGTACCAGGGTTTTATGCAACTGCTGTAAGAGACCCTAAGTCTAATATTGTTATTAATAGGTGCGAACATAAGTCTTTTGTTGAATTATATCATTTAAGCAATATACCAATTATACGTGGTTTTTTACATTTAGTAGATTCAATGAAGATTGGTTTTAAAACATTGGAATGGTCAGCAGAGATTTCTGAAGAAGATACATCTAAAAATGTAATTGTTAATTTTTTAATGACAATATTTTCTATATGTTTTGCAATTAGTATATTTATGGTAATTCCATATTTTATAACTCAGCTGAGTATTAATAAGTATGCAGGATTAAGTAATAATGAATTTTTGTTTAATACATTTGCAGGTTTATTGCGCATAATGGTTTTTTTACTTTATCTATATCTAATTTCTAAGTTGCAAGAAATTCAAAATTTATTTCAATATCATGGGGCAGAGCATAAAGTTGTTTATAATTTTGAATCAGGAAAATCCTTATCGCCTGATAATGCAAAAAAGTTTTCTACAAAACACCCTCGCTGTGGGACGAGTTTTGTTTTTATATTAATGCTTGTTACTATTATTACTTATGCTATTACCGATAGTTTTGTATCTTATTTACAATTGATTTCGTTTACTATTTTTTCTAGAATATTATTTCATTTAGCGTTATTGCCCATTGTTGCTGGCATTGGATATGAAGTACTTAAATTTTTAGCAAAAAGGCAAGATAATATCATTTTTTCCTTTTTATCTAAACCGGGGCTTTTATTACAAAATATTACCACTAATGAACCCGACAAAGACCAATTAGAAGTATCTATTGCAGCTTTGAAGGCTGCCTTTGGTGATGATTTAAAACAATTTGAAGGTCAGCAATTTAATGCTGATGCAATAGGTTGATATGATTGATAAATTAACACAGCTAGTAGATCATTTTCAGAATATAGTTAATAAAATGTCTAATCCTGACATTATTTCAGATCTTAATCAATATACAATTTTAGCTAAAGAACACAGACACTTGACTCCTACGATTGATCTAGCTAAGCAATATATTTCTATTTATAATAATATACAAGAAGATGAAGAAATATTAAAGGGAGACGATCTAGAATTAAAAGAGATCGTTAAAGATGAAATAGCTGATTTAAAAAGAGAATTAATCAACTTAGAAGAACAATTAAAAATTCAGCTTTTGCCTCGCGACCCTAATGATGATAAAAGTATTATTTTAGAAATTAGAAGTGGCACAGGTGGAAATGAAGCAGCCTTATTTGCTAATGATTTGTTTAGGATGTATTTAAGATATTCAGAAGAAAAAAAATGGAAAAATGAAATTTTATCTATTAATGATAATGAAGGGGGCGGAATTAAAGAGGTAGTCTTATCAATACAAGGCGAAGGAGCTTTTGGTTTTTTAAAATATGAATCTGGAGTACATCGTGTACAGCGCATTCCAGAAACAGAATCCAATGGTAGAGTTCATACTAGCGCAGCAACAGTTGCTGTGTTACCCGAAGCAGAAGAGGTTGATATTGATATACAGGAGTCAGATATTAAAATTGATACTTATAGGGCTTCTGGGGCAGGAGGACAACATGTCAATAAAACAGAATCAGCAATTAGAATTACACATCTTCCTACCAATTTAATAGTAACATGTCAAGACGAATCTTCCCAGCACAAAAATCGTGATAAGGCTATGAAGGTTTTACGTGCCAGATTATTTGATTTAGAAACAGAAAAATTAAATAAAAAAAGATCTGACACTAGAAAAGAAATGGTGTCTACGGGTGATAGAAGTGCTAAAATAAGAACTTATAATTATCCACAAGGGAGAGTAACAGATCATAGGATTAATCTCACTTTATATAAATTAGATGAAGTAATGGACGGTAATATTGTATGTTTGATTGAGCCTCTGCAACTAGAAGACCAAAAAATCAAATTAGAAAATATTACAGAATAGGTGAATCATAAGTCATCTATTCATCAGGTCATTAAATTTTTCGCCAACAAACTTCAAAAAGAAGGCTTCCCGAATGCAAAAAATGAGTTGTTGTGGTATTTAGAATCATTAAATATTTATTCTAAAAATGATTTTTATTTGAATAAGACTATAATTGATTCTAAAGTTTATGATTCTATAACTGAATTTTATATTAAGCGTCAAAGTGGTCTCCCTTTTCAATACATTCTACAGAAAGGTACATTTTATGGACGTGATTTCTTTGTTAATCAGAACACATTAATCCCTCGTCCAGAAACTGAGATTATTATTAATCAATTAAAAAATGAATCTTTTAATAACGCACTAGAAATAGGAACAGGATCTGGTGTGTTAGCGATAACTTTATCAATAGAAAATATTGCAAAAAAAATTATTGCTACAGATGTATCTAAAGAAGCATTAAGTGTTGCAAAAAAAAATCAGAAAATTTTTAAAGCGTCTAATATTAGTTTTAAAAATCACGATTTTTTAAATCAGTCTTTCAATGAAAAATTTGATTTAATTATATCTAACCCACCATATATTTCATCAATAGAGTATGATAATTTATCTTTGGAAATAAAAAATTATGAACCTCAAATCGCTTTAACTGACAATAAAGATGGGCTAACTTTTTATTTACGTTTTGCACAGATTTTAAACGACCTTTTAAAACCTGGCGGAGTTTTTCTGTGCGAGATAGGCAGTGTAAGCGTTAATAAAAAAATAAAACAAATATTTATTAATAAAGGTTATAATATTAAAATTTTTAAAGATTTAAATTTAGATGAACGAATTCTACAAATTACTTTATAATGAAACAATATTGTCAATTAATAAGGATACAAAATTTAATTATAGCCATTATTGCAGTATTTATTGCTAACTATATGATAAAAGTGACCAATGTTGAATTATTACTTTTATCAATACTTTGTGTATGTTTGACAATGGCCTTTGGAAATATTCTGAATGATATTTTAGATTTAAAATCTGATTATATTTCTCATCCTCACAGACCATTGCCATTACATCAGATAACAGTTATAGAGGCTAAAAAAATTGCAATTTTTTTACTCCTTGTTATATTTATCATATCATTATTTTTAAATATCTATGCATCATTATTTTTAATTTTTATAATTCTTCCGATGTTAATTGGATATAACTTTTTTTTTAAAGGAGTTCCCCTAGTTGGCAATATCATTATTTCTTTTTTATTATCATTTGTTTTTGTTTTTACAGAAATTGTTTTTTTGAAGGAGATACAAATTACCATTATACCATCTTTATTAGTTTTTGGCCTGTCATTTATTAGAGAATTTATTAAAGATATTCATGATCATGATGGAGATAAAAAATATGGAATCAATACATTGCCAGTGATAGTAGGCCAATCTCAATCTCTATATTTAGCAGTGTTATTTATTTGTATATTTGCTATTGTTGCATTAATCCCATTTTTTTCTAAATATTATGATATAAAATATTTTATTTCTTTAATAATTCTTGTTGAGATTCCACTATTTGTTTTGGTATCTTTATTAATTAAAAATCCAGACAAATTTATGCTTAACAAAATTATTAGTTGGTTAAAAGTGCTTAATATAGCAGGATTATTAGTAATATTAATTTCAATTAATTAAAAATAAATATGACAGATTTCGTACACTTACACAATCATACAGATTATTCTTTATTGGATGCTGCCCAAACAGTAGAACAAATGTGTAATAGGGTATATGATCTAGGTATGGATAGCATTGCGGTTACGGATCACGGCAATTTATTTGCAATGATTCCATTTTATAAGCAGGCACAGGCCAAAGGTATTAAGCCTATTATTGGATGTGAAATTTATGTTGCAATAAATTCACATAGAGATAGGCAGCATGTTACAACTTCATCGTCAAAGAAAAATTACCACCACCTTGTTTTACTAGCACAAAATGTACAAGGATATAGAAATTTAATGAAATTATGTTCTATTGCTTATTTAGACGGTTTTTATTACAGGCCACGTGTAGATAAAGACTTATTGCGACAATATAATAAGGGGCTAATTGCAACGTCTGCATGTTTAGCAGGAGAAGTAACTTCATATGCAGCTGCGGGTGATTATGAGTCAGCTAAAAAGGCTGCTTTAGAGTATCAGGAAATATTTCCAGATAGGTTTTATTTAGAATTACAAAATCATGGCATTATAGAAGAAAAAAAAGCCCATGTAATTTTAAAAAAACTATCTCAAGAATTAGACATCCCGCTTGTTGCAACTAATGATTGTCATTATTGTCTAAAATCAGATTCTAATGCACATGATGCTTTATTCTGCTTAGGGACAGGAAAAGATGTTAATGATCAAAATAGAATGAAATATGAGCCTGGAAAGTTTTATGTTAAATCAGCAGATGAAATGTATCAAATCTTTAAAGATGTACCTGAATCATTAGAAAACACAGTAAGAATTTCAGAACAATGCAATGTAGAGATTCCGTTAGGTTCATATCATTTTCCTGCTTATCCATTAGAAAATAATATCACAGCGGATGATTATTTACAAAAAATTTGCCAAATAGGCTTAGAGGCTAAGTATGATTCCATTTCTAATCAAATTAAAGATAGATTAGATCATGAATTAAATATTATTCAAAAAATGGGTTATGCTGGTTATTTTTTAATTACTCAGGATTTTGTTAATTATGCAAAAAATAATAATATCCCCGTAGGCCCTGGAAGGGGCTCGGCAGCAGGTTCTTTAGTAGCTTATGCAACTGGTATTACAGATGTTGACCCTATTCAGTATAATTTGTTATTTGAACGTTTTTTAAATCCAGAGAGAGTTACCATGCCTGATATAGATATTGATTTTTGTATAGATGGTCGTGAAAAAGTTATTGATTATATTAAAGACAAATATGGTCATGACTCTGTAGCTCAAATAATTACATTTGGAACCATGAAAGCGAAATCTGTTCTTAGGGATGTTGGACGAGTTTTAGGGATGAGCTATGGTGAAGTTGATAGAATTGCAAAATTAGTTCCCAATGAATTGAATATAACTTTAGATAGGGCCTTAAAGTTAAATCCAGAATTACGTGAAATTTCTAATCATAGCCCTATACATAAAAATTTAATTGATTATTCTCAAACCCTAGAAGGCTGTCATAGGCATGCCTCTACTCATGCTGCAGGTGTAGTTATTGCCCCTGGTCCATTGACAGATTATGTTCCCCTGTTTCAAAATTCATCAACTGGGGATGTTGCAACACAGGTTGATATGAATGGACTAGAAGACCTGGGGTTATTAAAAATGGATTTTTTAGGTTTAAGAAATTTAACCGTTATAAATAAAGCCATTGAATTAATAGCAACTAGGCATAACAAGGTAATTGATATAAATAAAATTAATTTAAAGGATCAAAGAGTATATGATAATATTTTTTCTTCTGCTAATACTATAGGCGTTTTTCAATTTGAATCAGATGGCATGAGGGAGTACTTAACACAATTAAAATCTAACTGCATAGAAGATTTAGTTGCGATGAATGCTTTATACCGACCAGGGCCAATGGCAAATATTCCAGAATTTATTAATAGAAAGCATGGAGTATCTCCTATAGTTTATATTGATTCTCAGCTTGAGCCTATCTTAAAAGAAACATATGGAATCATTGTTTATCAGGAGCAAGTTATACAAATTGCATCTGATATAGGAGGTTTTTCTTTAGCTGAATCTGATATGATGCGTAGAGCAATGGGTAAAAAGAAAACAAAATTGATGGCATCTTATAAAATTCAATTTATAGAAGGAGCGAAGCAAAAAAATATATCAGAGTCAGTAGCCATTGAGCTTTTTGAACTATTAGAAAAATTTGCTGATTATGGGTTTAATAAAAGCCATTCTGTAGCCTATGCTATGATAGCTTATCAAACTGCATGGTTAAAGCATTACTATCCAATCGAATTTTTAACTGCTAACATTTCTTCCAATATTAATGATACAGATAATGTGGTGAAGCTGATTTCAGATGGAAGAAAAATGGGTATAGAAATTAAGCATCCAGATATTAATGAATCAGATGCAGATTTTGTAATTATTGATGATTCTACATTACAGTATGGATTGGCAGCAATTAAAAATGTAGGTTATAAGGCAGCAGAGCAAATTGCTATAAATAGAAAAGAAAATAAAAAATATAACTCAATTTTTGAACTGGTTGCTGGATCTGGAGATACTAATATTAATAAAAAAGTTATAGAAAGTTTAATTTTAGTTGGGGCATGTACATCTCTAGGAAATCATCGTTCAGAACTTTTTGAATCTTTAGATATAATAGTAAATTTTGCTGCTAAGTTTCAAAAAGATCAACATCGGAATCAAGAAGATTTGTTTGGGGGCGATAAATCTTCAAATATTATTTATCCTAAATTAAAGAATGTGGAGCCTTGGCCAGTTGAAAAGGAATTAAAATATGAAAAAGAATTATTAGGATTTTATTTATCTAATGATCCATTGGCTAAACATGAAGAGGAGTTTATCGAGTTGTCTACATTAGATAGTGACGGAAATAATAAATATAATTCTGAATTTGTACAAATCGGTGGTATTATTTCTAATGTTAATTTAAGGTATGATAAAAATGGTAATCAATGGGCTATTCTAGTTTTAGAAACTTATTCTGGCTCAATGCAGGTTTATGTTTTCCATAATACATATCTTGATTATTTAAATTTTATCTATGAAGATAATATAGTTTTTGTGAGAGGAAAAATAGGCAATCAGTCAGATAATAATCAGGTAAATCAAATTATTGCTAATCAAATTTATAGTGGTGATGGTATAAAAAATAAATTAACTAAAAAAATTAATATTAAAATTGATTATCAGATTAACCAGAAAGATGTTTTAGGTCAGCTAAAAGCAATCCTTTTAGCTAATAAAGGAGAGTATCCTGTGGTTTTTCATATGCTATCATCACAGTCTAGATCTCAAAAAATCATAAGTAAAAATTTTTTAGTTAATAATGATTCTGGTTTTCTAAAAAAATTAAGGACATTATTTGGAATAAATAATGTTTGGATTTCATAGGTTTATGAAGGCAGTAGTCCAAAGAGTTGATAGTGCTAGCGTAAGCATACATAATGCTACTAGAGGATCTATTTCACGGGGCCTTGTAGTTTTTATAGGCGTCCAGAATTCAGATGGTTTAGAGGAAATATATAAATTATCTGATAAGCTATTAAATCTTAGGATATTTAATGATAATAATCTAAAAATGAATTTATCGCTTTCTGATATTAGTGGTGAATTATTAATTATTAGCCAATTTACTTTATTTGCAAATTGCATAAAGGGCAATAGGCCTAGCTTTATAAATGCTGGCAGTCCAATTCATGCTAAGAAAATATATAATGAATTTGTAAATTATATGAATCAAAAAAAAATAAATGTACAGTCAGGTGAGTTTGGGGCAGATATGAAAATTGAATTAATTAATTCTGGCCCAGCAACCTTTATATTGGATATATAATATGAATGATAAAAAAATTAGAGTTATTATGGCAAAGCCCGGGCTTGATGGTCATGATAGAGGAATTAAAATTTTAGCAAGAGCATTTAGGGATTCGGGCATGGAAGTAATTTATTTAGGCTTAAGACAAACGCCAAGCATGATAGTTAATGCGGCTATTCAAGAAGATGTCGATGTAATAGCATTGTCTATTTTAAGTGGCGCGCACATGACTATCTTTAAAAAAGTAAATAATTTATTAAAAGAAAATGAAGTTAGGAATATTCTAATTACCGGAGGTGGCATTATTCCACAGGGCGATATGGACGCTCTGCAAGCTGAAGGAATTGGGCAATTGTTTGGTCCAGGAACAGAAATTAAAGAAATTATATCCTACATTAATGCCTGGGTTAAAGAAAATAGGTGATGAAAGATGCTGAAAACACATGAATTAGAAAAATTATTTGCCTCAGATAAGAGTTCTCCCCTTTTCCCCGTTTTGGCTAATATATATTATAAAAAAAAATTGTATAAATATTCCGTAAGGGTTTGCAGGTTAGGTTTAATTGAAGACCCTCATAATTTAGAAGGCATGTATATTTTATCCAAAACATTGTTGATGCAGGGAAAGATAGAAGATGCTGAAATCATTTTAAAAAAAATACTTCAAAAATGTCCAAATCATTTATATTCTTCTTTATTATTGATGCATATCTATGAAGAATTAAAAAGAAATCACAACATTATTCAAGCTCAAATAAAAAAAATGTACTCGTTTTATCCTTTGCATGATAAAATTATTAAATATTATGAAAAATACTGCGCGCCATTAGAGATATCGGAAGAAACAACAAATGATTATAGTTATACCCAGCCTAAGTCTATGCAATTTAATTACAACGCTAAGCTGGCGACTATTACTATGTATAAATTATTATATTCGCAAAAAGAGTATCAAGAAGCTTTAGCTATACTTCAAATTTTAGCTATGAACCCTAAGCATAAAAAATTTGCCAATTCAGAAATAGAAAAAATTAATAAAAAATTAGATAGGAGTTGAAATGTCATTAGATAATAGAATATCTAACTTAAAAAATGAATTAAAATCTTTAAATCTTGATGGAATGTATATAACTAATTTAACAAATGTGCGTTATTTGACTGGCTTTACTGGCTCTGCAGGCTCTGTCTTAATTTTAGAAAATGAACAGTATTTTTTTACTGATGGTCGATATATTGAGCAGTCTCAGCAACAAGTTAAAAATTGTACAATTAATATTGTGGGCTCCGCGCATTATTTAGCAATTAAAGAAAAAAAACTTTTGTCTAAAGATTTAAAGATAGGCCTAGAGTCTCCATTTGTAAGTATGGATTTATTTGATAGTATTATCAAGGTGATGCCAGATATAAAATGGGAAAAAGTTTCTGATATTATTGGAGTTTTAGCAGCTGTGAAAGATCAATATGAGATTGATAGCTTGCAGATAGCTGTAGATATTACAGATAAGGTTTTTACTGAAATTATACCAGAATTAAAAGTTGGAGCAATAGAAAAACATATTGCAGCTAAAATTTCTTATCTATTTAAAATGCATGGTGCTGATGGAGATAGCTATGACCCTATTATTGGTAGTGGATATTTGGGCGCATTACCTCATGCAACACCAACAGATAAGTCCTTTGAGAATGGTGATTTTGTTGTTATGGATTTTGGTGCTCTATATAATGGATATCATGCAGATATGACCAGAACCGTGGTAATTGGTTCTGCCACATCTAGGCATGAAGAAATTTATAATATTGTTTTAGAATCACAGCTTGCAGGGATTGCAGCAGCTAAGGCTGGCGTTACTGGTGAAGATTTAGATAATGCATGTCGTAGTGTTATTTCCAAACATGGCTATGGTGATAAATTTATTCATTCAACAGGCCATGGTCTAGGTTTGGAGGTCCATACCTATCCTCGCATTAGTTCTTTTAATAAGCAACCATTATTAGAAAATTATATTATTACGATTGAACCAGGTATTTATATTGAAGGCTGGGGAGGTGTCAGAATAGAAGATGATTGTTTAATTCAAAAAAATAATTGTCGGCCTATGAATAAATCTTCAAAGGAAATGTTAATCTTAAATTAATGAGAGATGAATATTATCTTATAAGTCCACAGACATATGATGATCAATTTTGGTGGAAAAAAGATGATATTGAATTTTGGAAATTAATATTTTCTAATAATAATTTAAAAATATTAGAATTGGCATCAGGCACAGGAAGACTTGCACAGCCAATAATAAAACAAGGGCTTGATTATACTGGATTAGAAATATCCAGAAAATATGTTACTTATTCTAACCTTAAGTTTCCATTTCTAAATCCTATTATCCAAGGAGATATGAGGAATTTTGATTTAAATCAAAAATTTGATGTTATCTTTATAGGATTTAATTCATTTTTACATTTACTATCAAAGAAAGATGTAGAGCAATGTTTTAAAAGCATCAAGCTTCATATGCACTCTTTTTCTAAGTTATATATTGATATATTTACTCCCAAAGCTTCATTTTTATATAGAGATCCCAATATTTCTATCAGTATTATGGAATTTTTTGATTCACTAGAGGATTCTATGGTTCATATAGAAGAATTGTCAGATTATGATGAATCAAAAGAGAAAATTTCTGTTATTTGGGAATATAAAAAAAAAGACAATATATGTTTTAGAAAATTTAAATTTCAGATGAAGGTTTATTATCCCCATGTTATCAATAATTTGTTATTGGACAATGGCTTTCATATAGATAATTTCTGGGGATCGTATAATATGGATGTGTTTTCTGAGGCTAGTCCCTTACAAATTTATGAGTTGAGTATTTAGGTTTTACATGTATAGTACAATTTATATTTGATAAATTTAATATTTATTGTATAATACATTTATGAATTTAGGTGAACTTGTTACAGATTTATATTCTAATTTAATTTTTTTAATAAAAAAAATAGCAAAACAAAATAATTTATCCACATCGCAATTTTTTTGTATTTATGCAATTCCATCACAGGGAATTTCTCAATCAGATCTTGCAAAAATTTTATGTTTAGATATTAGTACACTATCACGAAATCTGGATAAATTAATTATTAAGCAAATTGTAAAAAAACAAGCTTCTGCATTAGATAAGCGAAAACAAAAAGTTTTTTTAACAGAACTAGGTAACGAAATATATTTTTCTAGTCTAAATGATTTAAATAAATCTATCAGTATTCTTTATAATCATCCACATGAATTAGAAGATATTGATTCTATGCTTAATGCAATTTCTCAATTGAATTGGCTTTTACTGAAAAATCGTTACGACGATGAATAAATCAAAAAAATTATTAATTTGGTATAATAATCAATCCTATGATTTTCCCTGGAGAAAAAATCAAAAAGCATATAATATATGGATTTCAGAAATTATGTTACAGCAAACTCAAGTTGCAACGGTAATTCCATATTATTTAAAATGGATGACAAAATATCCAAATATTAAAATACTTCAAAAGTCTAATATCGATGAGTTACTAAGGTTATGGCAAGGGCTGGGATATTATAAAAGGGTTCATAATATATATAAATCATCCCAAATAGTCTATCGTGATTATAATAATTTCATTCCTAGCAGCTATTCCGATTTAATTAAATTGCCTGGAATTGGAGATTATACCGCTTCAATGATTTTATCAATTTCGTTTAAAATACCTGAACATATTCCTATTGATGGTAATATTAAACGAATAATGTCTAGAGTAAATATGATTTCGAAAAAAAACTCCACCTTAACTAATTATAAAAAATATACTAAAAAATATATTTCTCAATTAAACCCTGGTGATAGTATTCAAGCCTTAATGGATATAGGGCGAGAGATTTGTAAACCCAGGCAACCTCATTGCATTCATTGTCCATTAAATGATGATTGTAATGCATATTTGACAGGCCAGGTAAATAAATTTCCATATAAAAATAGCTTAAAAAATATCCCTCATTATGATGTAGTGGTAGGAATGATATTTAAAGATAATCAATTTATCATTAGCAAAAGATTGCAAGGTAAATTATTAGAAAATTTATGGGAACTTCCAGGAGGTAAAATTCAAAAAAATGAAACAAAGCCGGAATGTTTAAAGAGGGAAATCAAAGAGGAATTAGATATTAAAATTAACAATCTGCAACACAGAGGTGTTATAAATCATCAATATTCACATATGAAACTAACTATCACTTTATTTACTTGTAAATATAAATCAGGACAGGCTAAAGCTTTAGCATCTCAGGAAATCAAATGGATTACAAATAATCAAAAAAAAGATTTTGCATTTCCTCGCGCTACACATAAATTATTTGAATTAATGGATAAGAAAGAATGACTTATTTTAAAAGTATATATTTATATATCAAAGCATCAGTATTTTTTATAGTTTTTGCTCCAATAATGATTTTATGTACTATGTGTTTTCCATCTCAATTATATAACTTTGCACGTTTTATATCTAAAGGAATATTTAGATCTTTTAATATTACAATAAACATTATAGGAGAATTTCCTATTGATGGTCCATATATTTTAATGCATAATCACACTAGTTTTTTAGATTTATTCTTATTGCCAACTATCATCCAGGGTAAATATACAGGTATTATAGCAAAAAAAAATTTTAACATTCCAATCATTGGTTACTTATTAAAAAAATTACATGCGATACCTATTCAGCGGTCTAATAGTAGCTCAGCAAAAGAATCTATTAAATTAGCAGAGGATTTAATTAGAAAAGGTTTTCATATCGCTATTTTCCCAGAAGGCACTAGAACGCTAACAGGTAAGTTAAATTCATTTAAAAAAGGCGGTTTTCACATGGCTGTGAACACTCAAACAAAAATTTTACCTATTATAGTTGAAGGTTTGTATACTATTAAACCAAAAACAAGGTGGACAATTATACCAGGAACAGTAAAATTAATTATTCAAGAACCTGTAGACGTCCTTAACAAAACTGTTACAGAATTATTAAATGAAGTAGAATCTATTTATTTAAAATAATCGACTTTAAAAATCTATAATATAAAAGTATTAAAATATAACTAATTGTTAATCCTACTATAAAGAAAATATACCCTAAAAAGACACATAATAAATTCATACATATTAATATAGAACTTAATAAAATTAGCTGTAGTATATTTTTTGTTAAGGAGTAACTTATTAATAAACTATTTTTGATGCTTATTTCTTTATCAATAATTAATAATTCTGCACACCAAAACCTTAGAGAATACCAGATGGGTAAAAGGCATAATAAAATTAGCAAGCATATTTCTTGCAAGCCTATATAAGATGAATATAATGTCCACGATATTTTATCAGAATATGTTACGATTAGTTTATTGCTAACATCAGTGAAAAATAGTTGAATATTAGTTCCATATTTATTGATATCATATGGGAATTTATATATTATAAATAAAATTAACGGAGCTATTGTAAGGTAAGAAAGAGTTTTTAAAAATAATATTTTAGGCAATAAATGATAATTTTTAAAAATATTCGATACAGAAAATAATTTGCAATCTATATAATTAAATATAATTTTAAAATATCCAGTCCAAACCCCTAAAAAAAGACTAAATAATGATAGTCGCAATACTATCATCGGTAATGAAAAATTAAATATATCAATATTATTATTAATCCATTCACTAATTAATACAATTAAGAGCATAATAACTGAATGAAGCGCTATTAAATTAATAAAGTAAAATACACCTAAATCCTTAGCAGTTTGTTTTAATTGATTAAATAATATTTTGATTATATTTGTAATGTTATTGTATTCTGACATTATTTATAATAATTTTCTATCAAATTTACAGTTTAAATCAAACAATTTATGATATAAATTTTTTAAAAATATAATTATGAAGATAGTATCTATTATTTTAGCTAGAGGTGGCAGCAAGGGAATTCCTAACAAGAATATTGTTGATTTAAATGGCAAGCCCTTAATTTATTATTCTATTAATGCGGCACAGCAGGCAAAGATATCAGAGGTATGGGTGTCTACGGATAGTAAAAAAATTGCTATGGTTGCAAAGCAGTACAATGCAAAAATCATAGATAGGCCTAACAATTTAGCAACAGATATTTCCTCTAGCGAGGATGCACTAAACCACTTTAGTCAAAATATTGATTTTGATATTATGGTTTTTATTCAACCAACATCCCCTTTATTATATTCTTCTGATATAGTACAAGGTTTAGATTTGATAAAAAGTGGAAATTATGATTCAATTTTTAGTGTTTACAAAGAGCACTGGATTCCTAGATGGGATTTAAATATCAAACCAATAAATTGGTCGATTTTTAAGAGACCACGTAGACAAGATGTAGATGAGCAATATGTAGAAAACGGTGCATTTTATATAACTACTAAGGAACAATTTTTAAACTCAGGCATACGATATGGTGGAAGAATAGGAGTTGTTGAAATGCCTATAAAAAGAAGTTTTCAAATTGATACATATCAAGATTTAGATATAATTAAAAAATTATTTTAAAAAATGAATTCTGAATTATTACATAAAGCTAAAAAAATCAAATTAGTTATTACTGATATAGATGGTGTATGGACTGATAGTAAAATGTATTATACAAATGAAGGTTTATTTATGAAATCATTCTCCACTTATGATGGGATGGCTACCCATTTATTATATAAATATAATTTTATAGTTGCTATGATTACTAGCGAATATGAAAACCTTAGTATTTTACATACGAGAGTGAAAAAATTAAAGATAAAAGAATTATATACTAATGAGCATAATAAGATAGATCGATTGCATTATTTAGCAAAAAAGTATACTTTAGATGCTGAAAACATTGCTTATATTGGAGATGATTTGAATGATTTAGAATCATTAAAATATGCTGGATTATCAGCGGTCCCTAAAGGAGCACCTATTTTAAAATATCATGATCCCGACTATATAACTAATAGATTTGGCGGAGATGGAGCTTTTCGGGATTTTGCAGATTTAATTTTTCAAGCTAATAATATTAATCCAACATATTAATGTTAGCTTATATAATATATTTTTTCATTTCCATCATTATGGAAATTTTAGTTTTATTTTTCTCATTATTTAATTATAAAATTCGTTCTAATTATTCTTCTTCTTATAAACAGCTTTTCTATTTATCAAGATCTATTAAAAGACAAAATAAAAAAGTTTTATTATTTCATGCAGCTTCATCAGGTGAATTTGAGCAAATTCAACCAATTTTAAGAGGTATCGATAGAAATAAATTTTTTATTGTTCAAAGCTTTACTTCCCCCTCTGTTTATAATATTAAGAAAAATAACAATTTATATGATATAAAGTGTTATCATCCATTTGATATTTTTTGGCTATCATATTTATTTTTTAAAATTTTAAATCCAGAAAAATATATCATCACAAGACATGATTTATGGCCGGGACATATTTTAATAGCTAGTTATCTTAATATTTCAATTTATTTTATCAATGCAAACATTCATAAAAATTCAATTTGGTATAAGAGGTCATTAAAAAAAATTGCCAGATATTTTTTAAATAAAATTCATCATATTATAGTACCATCACAGTATATATATAATAACGTATGTGAAATAGTATCTCCAAACAACATAATAATTTCTAAAGATACAAGATTTAATCAAGTAGCCTATAAATTACAAAAAACATCATTTGGTGTAAATTCAATTTTAAAACAACTATACCCCAATAGTATTCATCATCAAATTATGGTATTTGGCAGTATAGATAGCGAAGATGAAAAAATAATTAATGATTTTCATGCCATTGTAAAAGTTAAAAAAATTATTTTAGTTCCGCATGAAGTTGATGTTAAAACGATTAAGAGACTAGAAAATAAAATTATATCAACAAACATTCCGTATTTGAAATATACAGCGTTAGTAAACGATCTGAATCACAATGAAGATAGAAACATTAACACTCCTCCAATATTATTAGTTGATTCAATAGGATTATTAGCCTCTTTATACTCATTAGGATCAACTGCTTATATTGGTGGAGGATTTATCAAAGGAGTTCATTCTGTATTAGAACCTGCAGTTTATGGTTGTCAAATTTGTTGTGGTCCAAATATTGAAATGTTAGATGAGGCGAAGTTATTTAAAGAAAAAGGGTTTTTAAATATTATTAATGATCATAATGAGTTATTAAATTTCATGAATCAAGATTATCTATTAAATGATTATTTCGGAAATCATTCTGTAATTTCAGAAGAAATGATAAACTTATTAACTAGTTAAAATGATACAATGAAATTTTATATTATATATTATTTGTTATTGCTGTCCATTGGTTTATCAGTAAACATGAAAAAATTTATTTATAAAACAAAATTTCGATCTTTCAATGTTGGAACTACTGAAATAACAATTCAAAATAATGATTTAAAAGATCAAAAAATCATTACAATCGATTCATTTAGCAACAGATGGATTGATTTAATATATAAATTGCGCCATCATTCTACCTTAGTTGTTAATCAAGATGATTATTCATTATCAATGATGACTCAAAAAGTACAGCAAGCTGATTATAGAGATTCCTTTAATGCTACAGTTAATTATGATGAAAAAATAATCTATTATGAAAATTTAGATAATATTGCATCAAATTGGAAGCAGGGGTCATTTATTTTACCCATAGATGGAAAAGTGTATGATCCATTTGCAATTATATATTATTTACAAAACATTGATATTAGTTTAAATCAACAATATCTATTTAATTTTTTGAGTAAAACAAATATTAAATCCTTAAAATTAGAAGTTATCGATAAAGAACAAATTTCTTCTCCTTATATTACCAGTTTATGTTATTTAATAGTCCCAAATTCAGCGGAAGGTCAGCCATTATTAAAGCATAAAGGAGAAATGAGAATTTGGTATACTGATGATGCATCACAGCTCCCAATTAAAATTCAACAAAAAATGAGGCATGGTATAATGGAACTATTGCTGATTGATTATTTTGAAGAATAAAATATTTTTATTAATTATCAATCCTAATAGTGGTACAAAACAATATCGACCAGCCAGTGATTTTATTGTTCGCTATTTTAAAGATAATCATATTATTTTAAAATTATTTTATACTAAATATAAAGGTCATGCAAGAGAGTATTGTCAAAATATTAATCCAAAATTATTTTCTACTATACTCATTTATGGAGGAGATGGGACATTTAATGAAGTTATTAATGGAATATTATCTAGATCCGATCACTATTTGCCAAATTTAGGATTTTTGCCAGGTGGCTCAGGGAATGCTGTAATGCATCATTTAAATAAATTAAATGTTCAAGATGCTTGTAAGGCTATAATTAAGAATAAAGTTAAAAAAATTGATATGATGGAAATGAAATTTGCCAATAAAAAAGAATATTCTATTAATATATTAGGCTGGGGAATGGTAACTGATATTGGTATTCTTTCAGAAAAAATACGTTGGCTGGGCACAGCAAGATATACAATTGCTAGTTTATTTTATATTTTGAATATTAAAAAAAGATATGCTAATCTTTTAATTAATAATAAAAAATACAAAGAGGACTATTTGTTTGTATTGATTGCAAATACGAAGTATACTGGTAAAGGCATGCTAATTGCACCAGATGCAAATCTTGATGATGGATTACTGGATTTAATTATTGTAAAAAATAATATTACTAAATTTGCATTAATTCAATTATTACCAAAATTGTTTACAGGGGATCATATTGAGTCACAGTATGTAGAATATAAACAGGTCAAATCACTTGAAATTATACCTGAAAAAAATGAATGTTTAAATATAGATGGAGAAATTTATGGCATTACACCTGTTACAGTAGAGATTAGTAATAAAAAACTACCTATTTATTTTTCGTAAAATTTATGCTGATAGCTAATCTATTTTTAGCTCTCTTAATTGCATCATTAGCTCTATCTAAATCAGCACTTGGGTCTTTTAGCCTGTTTTTTGCTCTATCTAGAGCATCTTTAGCCCGATTTGCATTTACATTTTTTGCTTTTTCAGCCGTTTCTAATAGTAGTTGAACTCCCTCATTAGCAATATCTGCAAAACCTCCTGAAGTAGAATAAAAATATTGTTTATTATCTTTTGTGATACGAACTTCTCCTATACCTAAGCCAATCATAGCTTGAGCATGTTTTGCTTTAACACCAATTAGTCCATCTAATGAAGGTATCCGTACATAATCTATATTCTCAAAAGATTCTATACTAGTTGGAGTGATAATATCTAGATGAAATTTTTTCACCATTATTTTTTAGCTTTTTCAAAAGCTTCATCAATTGTTCCAACATACATAAAGGAACTTTCCGGTAATTCGTCACAGTCTCCATTTAAAATTGCTTCAAATCCTGCAATCGTATCTTCTTTTGACACATATCTTCCAGGAGTACCAGTAAACTGTTCAGCTACAAAGAATGGTTGAGAGAAAAATCTTTGAATCCTTCTAGCTCGATTTACCGTAACTTTATCTTCGTCAGATAATTCATCCATGCCTAAAATTGCAATGATACCTTGTAATTCATTATAATTTTGTAGAATAGTTTGAACAGAGCGAGCCACATTATAATGTCTATCACCAATAACACGAGGATCTAAAATTCTAGAGCTGGATGCTAAAGGATCTACAGCTGGATAGATACCTAATTCTGATATTTTTCTTTCTAAAACTGATGTTGCATCTAAATGTGCAAATGCTGTTGCTGGTGCTGGGTCTGTTAAGTCATCCGCAGGTACATAAATCGCCTGAACAGATGTAATTGAACCTTTCTTTGTTGAAGTAATTCTTTCTTGTAAATCGCCCATTTCTGTAGATAGTGTAGGCTGATAACCCACAGCTGATGGCATTCTTCCAAGAAGTGCTGACACTTCCGATCCAGCTTGAGTAAATCTGAAAATATTATCAACGAATAATAATACATCTCTTCCTTCATCGTCTCTAAAGTACTCAGCCATTGTCAAAGCACTTAAACCTACTCTTAGTCGAGCAC
>MDTG01016783.1_pt1 | contig 19016 bp, 20 predicted proteins | sample 811421 | NCBI WGS metagenome assembly MDTG01 (sample SAMN05326645, study PRJNA326480) | marine metagenome | isolation source: seawater | place: Pacific Ocean: South East | collected 2011
CAAGTTTTGAATTTTAAAACTAGAGGGTCCTTGATAACTTCCCATTGCCCCCGCAAAATAAGGATATTGTAAGATCTCTATTTTATAATTATCAATCATAAAATTATTTATAATAAGTTTTCTTTTATCAATTTCAGCATTTGCCACTTTTGAAAAAAATAGTGTCAAAAATAAAATAACAAAAAATTTCAAAAAACTGATCATTCACTTTATATTAATCAATCTACTTATATCTTCAATAGAGTTTCAATAGAGTTTGAGTAGAATTTGTTGTATTACTTGGGATAATTGAAGCGAGTGATGAATTCGAATCCCTTCGCTCGCTCCAAATCCCAATTCCACCTTTAAATTTCAAAATCTATTTGCCATGTACTTTCAATGTACTTTAGTATGATTAAGATTTATGAAAATCCTTCTCATACTCTTCGTTTTGTTTTTTTCCTCTTCGGTGGTTTCATACGAACAGATTTTAATTTGTAAATCTAAACAAGATTTTCTTATAGAATATGATAAATCTTATAATATTAATCAAGATCAAACCACGTATTTTAAACTTAAAGTTGATACAAAAGAAAGACAAATTTATGTTTATGAAGTTATAGATAATGGAAAAGTTTCTGAACAAGAACAACTCTATACTGATCAAGTTTGGACTATAACAAGTGGAGAAGACGAAACTATTAGAGCATATGGAAGTGTGCTTGGTGAAATAGGGTATTCTATCAATTCACAAGAGATTACTTTTACATTTCCATTAGGGGGAGGTAATGTAGGAATTACTATTGCAGATTGTAAATAAGTTTATACTATCTTAAACTTGCAATAGAGTTGCAATATAGTTTTATTTTATAAATAATTATGAAAATTCTTATATCTTTTTTTGTTTTGTTTTTCTCGTCTTCGGTGGTTGCAGATAAGTTAGCAACTTGGGGAATGACAGGGTCTAACTGTAATGATTTTTTTCGCTATGCCGAAGAAGATCAAGGAGATTTATATGCGTTAATTGCAATTCAATCTTTTTTAACAGGATTTAACACTGCTTTAGCAGTTGAACAAAAATTTGATAGCGTAAGAGTTATTAATCATGACACATACGAATACATAATTGAATACATAAAAAATTCTTGCGTTAAATCAAATATGCAAGATGCTATTTATGTAATATTGTGGGAGTATTTTGAGACTCTTCCAATAGCAGATTGATAAAATTCAAGAATAATAAAAACCCTTAGATTATTCGGGTCGAGAATTTGAAACCGTTTGCTAACTCTGAAACCTAACTTTATACTTTTTTTTAAAAAAAGTTCTTTAATGTAGTTTCAATATAGTTTTAAATAAACATTTAATTATGAAAATTGTTTTTACATTCTTGACTATAATTTTTTCCACAGCCACTTTTGCAGATTCATTTATTTGTTTAACTAAAAACTTTGAAAATAAAGAAACCTTTATATTAATAAACAAAATTGATAATTATACTTATAATTTTATTCAAACATTTGACTTAAATAGTAATGACTTTAATGAAGTTCCAATGGAAATATTACAAAACACAAAGGATTATCTAACACTCGCTCAAGCAGCAAATGAAATGTCAATAACCTTTCATCTTGATAAGAAAGAAAATTATTTTGAGATATCACACATAACATTATTTGTTGAAAGAGAGTTAGAAAAAGTAAAAGGTGTGTGTCAATTAAATTGATATTTAAACTTCAACTAAGAACTGACTAAGTTTTTAAATTTTTTGTTACTTTAAAATTGATATTATAAATGCCTCGAGAACTTAGATCTCCTTTTCCACCCCAAATCTAAACTATAACCTCAAATTTGAGATTTTATTTGCAATAAAGTTACAACAGAGGTTTAATGATTATTTAAATATGAAATATTTAATTAGTTTACTTGTCCTGTTTTTTTCATCCTCATTAATTGCAAGCAATTTTTATTGTTTTGAAACCCATGATAAAAATGGAAAAATGAATATTGTTAATGAACTATTATTTAATAAAATAAATAACAGTAATTACGAATTGTCCTTCCCACAATTCCCCGAAGATTCAGCACAGACATTTAGTATTATGCATCAGGATAATAAAATATTAATACTTAACTTAAGTGGAATAATCGATATTTACGGATTTTCATTTAATATAATAATTGACAAAGAAGATTTAACATTTGGTTCAGCATCTTTGTTTAATCCATTTGAATTAGAAAATATGGAACTAAGTTCCGGATATTGTAGAAAATTATGAAAACCTTTATCTCATTACTTGTTTTATTTTTTTCGTTCCCATTACTTTCACTTGAATGGAATTTTGAATATTTAAAAGAACTAAATGATGGGTGTTTAGGAACTGCCGTTGATATCGTTTCTGTAGGAAAAGCTTTCGAATATTGTGGTTGTACAACACACAATCTAGCAGAAGAATTTACCATAAGCGAAATTATCGAAATTTACTCTTTAGGAGATTTATCTTCAAATAAAAAATATAATACAATTGTTACAGAATGTAATAATAAAATAGGATACTAGAATTTAAATTTTTAAATTATATGATGAAAATATTTTTCACAATCATTGTTTTGTTTTATTCATCTTCTATTTTTTCTATTGAGTGGGATTCCTCAACTTTACAACCGGTGTTTGAAGGATGTGTTCAAAACTCCAGTGATGGTTCTGATTATGAGTATTGTGGATGTTATGTTAATGGTATTTCTAAAAATTTTACAGTCTTACAAGTCGTTGAATTAAGTGAAACTGGTGAGCTTGAATCAAACGAATTTTTTTTATCGATAATTGAAGAGTGTGTTAATAAATTATACTAAAATTTATAAATAACCGGTTAAATTATTACATTAGTCTAAAATTTTATTTGCAATATAGTTGAATAAGAGTTTTAAGTATTATTAAATATGAAAAATACAATTCTTACATTTATTTTTTTATTCTCAATAACAATGTGGACATCTAACGGTTATGGTGAATGGAAGTTTCTAACATCCAGTGAAGATGGAACTAAATTTTACATTGATTTTGAGAGTGTAAGAAAACATGAAGGATATTATTATTATTGGGTATTAGAAGATTTATTAAAACCAGATATAGATGGTGACTTGTCCTATATAAATTACTTTCAAGGTGACTGTAATTTATTTCGGATTAAACATCTGAGTGGTTTATATTACAAACTCCCTATGGGTGAAGGAAATTCCTATGATGTTAATCCTGAAAATCCAAAATGGTCATATGTCCCTCCTGGATCTGTTTTTGAAACCTCTTTAAAAACAGTTTGTGGTATGTAAGTCACCTTATATTTAGCTTAAAACTATTAAAAATACCAATTTTGCGTGATTTGTCCCAATTAAGAAAATTTAAAAAACTAATCTTTAGAATAAAAATATTATTTATAACCTAACTTTTCAATTTCATTTGATAACTCTTTCTCAATTCTTGATATTTGATTTTTGTTTAAATTATCAATCCAATCATTTGTTTTTCCTTTTCTAAAAAAAAGGTTCTGACCTCTATTTTCTTTAAAGTCATTATTAATTTCAAACTTCTTTAAATTTTTAAATGAAGATGCATTAACACTAAATACTAATTGATTATAGTTTACTTTAAATTTTAGTATTTTGGATAAAAAAGTTATAACTTTCAAAAATTCTATATATGTGTTACGAATCAAATCTTCATATCTTATAACTATAATCGGCGTTCCTGGAATTCCATTTTTCCAGGATAAATAATGAAATTTCCATGATCCGATAACCTCAACATTCCATGGATTGTCCTTATCAATTACACACAAAAGCTTATCAGTAAGAAGCTTATCAATAGTTTCATCATAACTTAAATTACTATAATGGGCATAAGAAACAACAACATCTCTTGGGTCCCTAACAATGTATATTGAAGCTAAAGAGCAATTCTTATTAGAAAAATTATTTTCCTTAATCTTTAACAAAGAGTTATGATTTTTAAGAAAAAGAATATTATCATTTTCTTCTAATAATTTTTTCTGACTAGGTATCCAATATTTTGAAATATTATAAGGGTTTTTTTTAATTTTTTGTAGCTCTTCTTTTGTAGTTTTTAAACTATCATCAATATTAAATTTTTTTATGTTATTAATTATTTTTGCGCTTGGAGCATTAGAAGGATTATAAAAATAATTTGCCAACAGATATCTCATCCAAGTATTACCACTTTTGGGATATGACGAAATCCAAACAATTTTTCCCATAGATTGTTTATGTTATAAATGTTTCAATACTTATTTTAAAATTAAGTTAATGTTAAAGCTTACAACAATCCGTTCTTTATTTGAAAGATTTGCATTAACAGAGTGATCTAAGTAACTTGGGAAGAGAACCAGACCACCTTCTATCGGATTTATAGAATTTACCATCGCATTAAATGAATTTGGTTCATTTGCACGAGGATGCGAAAAAACTGGTGCAGGACGAGGATCATAAAAAACAATTTCTCCACAATTCTCTGGTGCTTTCACATAATATGCAGCACTTATTGTACTGTTGCCATGATGGTGTCTTGCATTAGAGGCTCCTCCTATATTTACGATAGCCCACATGTTTGATATTTTAACAACTTGATTATTAATGTCCCAATCCATGTCCAAAAGAACTTTATTAATATGTGGTGATATTTTATTGATGAAATCAACTACTCTATCATCTTTTAAATTAAAATCTTTTGAGTGCCAGCCTTTGATATTACTTTTAATTAAACCCTTATTATCTTCTTTCTGCATTTCTTTTATGTATGAAAAAATTATATCATTTACTTGCTTATAGTCTTTCAAATGAGATACCCAAACCGGTGTTGGAAAAAAAAGTTTTGGACTGTTCATTATTTCTATATATTTAAGGATAAAATATATTTTAAATTATTCAAGTAAATAGAAAATGTCTTTTCCTAAACAATTAAATCAAAACCTCTATAAAAACTTAATTAAAGATGGAATAAAAAAAGCAAATAAACAGGCATTTACTGAGTCTGAAATGGCTTTTTTGAAAGCTATAAAGTTAAATAAAAAAAATCATCTAGCTCATATTAATCTATCCAACGTTTACATACTTCAAAATAAGATAAAACAGGCTGTAGAGTTACTAATGGATTATATTTTAAAATATTCATTTAACGAAACAATATCAAATCATACTGCTAAAGTGTTATACTTATACAACTATAAAAAAGATCTTTTAAATCTATTCAAAGCGTCAGATCTAAATTCAAAATATAATTTTAGTAAAAAATATTATCTATATTTTATAAAAGGATCATATTATGAAAATGAAAAACAGTATAAAAAAACTGAGGAAGCATATTTGAGATCTATTGAAAGTAACAAATATTATTTTGATACTTATAATAAATTACTAAACCTGTATGAACAAACTAATGAATTCGATAAATTTAATAAATTATTAAAACATGGGTTCAAAAATTTTACAGAGCATAAATATTTAAAAATATTACTTTTATACAAAACATTAATAACAAGCAGAGAAAAGAATTTTCTCATTTCACAAGAAATAATAGTTAAAAATGATTTATATTATAAACTAAAAAATGATAAAATTTATCTATCTAAACTTTTGGATATAGAAACTAAAAATAATGAAAAACTTAAAAACTATAATTTAGCTTTCCAAAAAGCAAAAGAGAGAAATAACATACTTTTAGAATTTAAGGAGAATAAAAAATTTGATGGAAAGAATATTTATAATTCAATTGATAAATATAAGATTTTTTTTAAAAAAAATAATGTTGAAAGTATAAACACCAATCTTCAATATCAAAATGATGAAAATTTAGTTTTTCTAATTGGTTTTCCTAGATCTGGGACTACTTTAATGGATAGCATACTAAGATCCCACTCTAAAATAAGTGTTCTTGAGGAAAAACCATATTTATTAAACCTTCGTCATGAATTTTTTATAAAAAACAACAACAATCTCACTGCGCTTTTAAACATAACACAAAATATAAAAGACAAAATTAGAAAAGATTATTTTGAAAAAATACATTTAAATACAAATAATAGAAAAAAAATTATTATTGATAAATTCCCACTCACTATTATTGAGCTAGGTTTCATTAAATGTATTTTTCCTAATGCAAAAATTATATTAGCGATGCGTCATCCATGTGATGTAGTTTTGAGTTGTTATTTCAGCACATTTAAAATTAATGATGCCATGATTAACTTTTTGAGCTGGGATAATACAATAAATTTTTATAACAAAGTTTTTGACCTATATGAATTTTACGAAAAAGAACTCAACTTACAATCCTTAACAGTAAAATATGAAGATATAGTTGAAAACTTCAATATTAAAGTTAGTGAGATAACAAATTTTTTAGGCTTAGATTATGAAGATAATATGGAAAATTTTTATTTGACTGCAAGAAAACGTCAAAAAATTTCTACACCAAGTTATAGCCAGGTTATAAATCCACTGTATTCTTCTTCAATTAATCGATGGAAAAATTTTTCATGTTCCGATCAGGCAAAAAAACAATTAAACAAATGGATAAAAAAATTTAATTATTAGTTTTTTTGAAATATTTTTTTATTAAATTTAGAGTTTTCAAAATTCTTAAATTGTAATTGTCGAAATTTTTTCTTCCGCTTACAATACTTGGGTTTTTTTTAATTAAATCCATTATATAGTCTGGCATTTTTGATTTCTTATTCAATGTTTAAACAACCTATTTTTTAAAAAATATAATGATAATTTATTTTTATTTGCATATTGTAAATTTAATTTATCATTGATGGAACCATCTGGTTGAGCTACAACGTTACAATAGTTCTTATTTAATAACCTCAAACTATCAGTAAAAGGAAAAAAACCATCTGAAACACATACATAATTTTTTATTTTAAAATTCATTTTGTTTTTATTTATTGCAATATTTAAAGAGTCAATCCTGTTTGTTTGTCCACATCCTAATCCAATTGTTTGCTTATTTTTTGCAAGAACAATAGCATTAGATTTTAGATGTCTGGCTACTCTGGCTGAGAATATTAAATCATTCAGTATTTTGTCTGAAACCTTTTTATAGGCAGCTAATTTAAAAAATTTTTTATCAATTTTATCACAATCTATATTTTGATAAATTGTACCAAATAACGTTGAGCGAAATTCCAATTTTGGTATTGTAATGTTTTTTGCCTCTAATAAAATAAGTTTTTTTTTCTTACTTAAAATATCAAATGCCTCTTTATGATATGAGGGAGCAACTATAACTTCCAAGAAAATACTAGATAGCTTTAAAGCCAGTTTTTTTGAAATTTTTCTATTTAAAAAAACAATCCCACCGAATGCACTTTTGCTATCTGCCTCAAATGCTTTTTGAAAAGAATTTTCAATTTTAGTGGATGATGCAACACCACAAGGATTGTTGTGTTTAACAATTACACAAGTTGGCTCTTTAAACTCATTGATACATTTGAAACCATTATCTATATCAATTATATTATTATAACTAATTTGTTTCCCACTAATTTGTAAGTCGAAAATTGTTTCTGCTTTGTTTTTTATAATAAATGATTTTTGATTAGGGTTTTCGCCATACCTAAGGTTGGTTTTAATCTGAATTTCTTTTTTATTTGAAAACCACTTATTTACAAAATCATCATATTTTGATGTTTCTTCAAAACTTTTTGTTGCCATTAATTTTCGAAAAAAAATATCAGTATTACCCTCATTTTTATTTATATTATTAATTAATTTAGAGTAGTATTTTGTATTACAAATTGGAGTTATGTATTTAAAATTTTTTGCTGCTGCTCTAATTAGACTAGGTCCACCAATATCAATCATTTCAATTATTTTATTTTCATCTTTATTTTTAATATAATCTTTAAAAGGGTATAAATTAACAATAACTAAATTTATTTCAGGTATTTTTAATTTGTTAAATTCTTTTATATGTTTTTTATCATCTCGTTTATAAAGAATAGATCCAAATATTTTTGGATTAAGTGTCTTAACTCGCCCATCTAAAATTTCCTTAAAATTTGTCAAGTTGGATATTTCTAAACATTTGAAACCTAAACCTTTTATAATTTTACAAGTAGAACCAGTGGAAATAAAATTATATTTATATTTTGTCAGGGCTCTACATAAAATATCTAGATTGGATTTATCATATACTGAAATTAGAGCATATTTATTATCTATATTTTTTCCAACGACCATCTTCTTGTAAGTTTATTAATATTAGTAATTCCTTTTATAACAATTTGTTTAGTTGGTATGGTTATATTTTTATCAACTATAATACTATCTTCTACATTTAGTTCAATATCACTTTTAAATAACCACATATTTTTTAAATTTGTTCTTAAAATTATATTTTTTTTATTATTTGTAAAATTATAAACTAATCCAGCAGCTAGGTGAAATCTTATATGATAAATAATTTTATCATCTTTATTTTTAATTGATATTAATGAATCTTCACCAAAGATTTTATTTTCAGTTTCACTAATTTTTAACTTTCTCTTAATAATACGATTAAATTTATTTTGATAACCATTATGTGAACCTTCGTATATTTTATAACCAGGTATAGAGTTTGTATTAAAAGTAACAGATTGAGGGTATTTTACATGTGGATTTTTTTCTTTTATCTCACTTATGTTTGTGTTTTGAAGAATAATTGTAGAGTGAGCAGCACTGTACCTCAAGTATTCTGGGTTCTTACCCCAACCTTCTGAAGCTCCACAATTAGTAAATATTTTTTCACCTATGGAGCTAAACTCGAATGATAACGTGCCTGCATTTAAATTTTTAGATACTTTTTGTTTGTTTGGCTGCACAACATCAAAGAATAATTTTTTATTTTTATCTGAAAAAAAAGCTATACCATTATTTATTGATGAGAATTGTCTTTTTATCAAATAGTCATCTGTATTTAAAGATTCATAAATAATTTTTGTATAGTTATTGTTTGCGCCGTTAAACAAAGGGATAGTTCCGTCCAAATGAAAGTATTCATTTAAAATAGATGTCATTTTTAAAATTATCTCTTGAATTGTTTTTGGAAAATCTATTTTATAGAATAAAAAAATATTTCTTAGTTCATAAAGATTATTTAAAAATTTTGCATGTTCAAGTGTATTGTATGTTTTGTGCATTCCAAGCTTATCAACTTGTTTATCAACTATCATTTCAATATAAGATATATGATTGTTAAAATTTTTTTTTTAATATTAAGTTTGATAAAGTACTTGCAATGATATCATATGAAGAAATCTCATTTAAATCTTTGTTTTTAAAATCATATATGACTCTATGCATATGTACTAAAATAATTTTTTTTAAGTTTTTGATTTCAACATTGCTAGAGGATGAACTAATAAAATCATAATTGTAAATAATATTAATTAGTCTTTTTGATGTGTAGTCTTCTGTCCAAGGATGAAAAATTTTATTTTTATTGAGATTATACCAATCTAAAATACTTTTTCTTGATAAAGTAATGCCTATTTTGCCTCCTAAATTTTGTGAGTAATTTAAAAATTCAAATGTATGAACAAAACTATTATTTAAATTATGAAACTTTTCCTTAAATATGAATGACTTAATTTGTTTATAATTTGTAAAGTCTAGTCTTTTAAAATTTAAATCATTAAAAACTATATCCTCTTTTAATTTTATAAATTTGGAAGTAATAAATATTAATATAGATTTTATAAATAAGTTCACATACTACCCTTCTTTAAGTAAGCTGCAAAATAACCATCTATATTATATTGATTAATTTGAGAGGGAAGAACAAGCATTTTTTTATCTTCTATCAAATATGAGTTTTTAGTATCTTTATCCTTAAGACTAAAATTTTTTAAATAAAATTCTTTATTGTTATCTAAAAAATAATTTATTTGATTTGTTGTTTCATCTTTTAAGAATGAACATACCATATACAAAATTACACCATTATTTTTTAGCAATTTAGATGCTACATTTAACATTTTTCTTTGTATATTAATAAGTTCAATAAAATTTGGTTTTTGTCTCCTATAAAATATCTCAGGATTTTTTCTTATTGTACCTATTGCTGAGCATGGTGCATCAACAACCACAAAATTATACCTTGGTTTTTTATCAAGCTCATCAACGTCAGTGTTTGTTATTATGGGGTTAAAATTTAATCTATCTAAATTTCTTTTTAGTATTTTAGTTCTTTTTTTACTTTTATCATTCAGATCAATATTTTTATTCTTTGATAGTATTTGAAATGATTTACCTCCTGGGGCAGCACACATATCGAAATTTAATTTATTAATAATGTCATTCTCTATATTATTTAAAGGGAATGATGATGAAAAATCCTGAATCCACCAGTCTCCATCTCTATAAGAAGGGATGTCTTCAACCCTCTTTTTTTTTATCAGAAAACCAGATGTTTCTGAGGTTATAGATAATTCTTCTGAAAAATTAGACAAACTTTTTCTATCTTTAAATACTAAGTGTAAGTTTGGTTCATTATAAAAATTTTCTAAGAACAATTTAATTTGTTTATTTGATAAATTTTTTGTTTTTTGTTTGAACCAAATTGGTAAATCTTGATATTCAACGGTTGTTTTTTTTAATTCTTTCTTATCATTTGATATTTTTCTTAAACAAGCATTTATAAAACCATGGAACAACCTCAATTTTTTTGCTACTTCTACAGTACTGTTTATTACAGCATACTCTTTAAAATCTAAGTAAATAATTTGGGTTATTGCAGAGCATAATAAAACCTCCTCATGAGTTTTTGGTTTTTTCTTAACGTACTTAAGTATAATTTTTTTTGAGTGAATAGAATACCTCATAGTATTCAAACAGACATTATTTATAAAAGCTATATCACGTGAGCTTACTTTATCATTTGAAATCTTATCAAATGCTTTATCAAATGTTATTCCATTTTCATTAATATCATATAAAATATTATGAATCTTAAATCTTAGCTTACCACCTGTGTCCATAAAATAAATAAATCTAATTAATTACTTTTAATTTTAAATGTAATATACACAACAAAAATAATTATAATTATGAGAGGTAATCTAGAAACAATAGTAGGGGCAATGTTTGCTGGTAAAACTAGCGAATTACTCAAAAGAATTCTTTGGGCTAAACATCAGAAAAAAAAGATCATAGTTATCAAACCAAATATTGACAATAGATATACGAATGAGAAAATCATAACCCATAACGCTTTAAGTCATGAATGTTATCCAATGACTGACTGGTCAACTACATTAAAAAAATTTAAGTTTAAAAAAAATAAAGTTGACGTTGTTTTTCTTGATGAAATTCAATTTATGAATACTAGGGATACTTTATCGAACGTTGAATTAATTCTTAATAATGGAATAGATGTAGTATGTGCAGGTTTGGATCAAGACTCGAGGGGAAAACCATGGGAAACATCTTCTATGTTGTTAGGTCTATCTGATAAAATTTTAAAGATTTATGGATTTTGTAACGTTTGCGGTGTTGAGGCAACAAAAACCTTTAGAAAAACTGAAGGTGGGGAAAGGACTAAGGTTGGTGCTGCTAATATATACGAACCTAGGTGTTTGAAACATTGGGAACCTAGATAACTATTTATTTTGTCTATTATCTATTAATTCTTTAACAACACTGGGATCTGCTAGAGTAGAGGTGTCACCTAAGTTTTCATGCTCATTACAGGCAATCTTTCTTAATATTCTCCTCATTATTTTTCCAGATCTAGTTTTTGGAAGACCTGAGGTAATATGTATAAAATCAGGAGATGCGATGGGACCTATTTTTTCACGAATAGTCTTCTTTAGTTCGATATTTAAATTTTCTGTAATTTTTTCACCTGCGTTTAAAGAAACATAACAATATAGTCCATTACCCTTAATTTCATGAGGATAGCCAACAACCGCAGCTTCTGAAACCTTTGGGTGAGAGACAAATGCACTTTCTATTTCTGCAGTCCCTAAATTATGACCTGATACAATAATTACATCATCTACTCTTCCGGTAATCCAATAATACCCATCTTTATCCCTTCTACATCCATCTCCAGTGAAATATTTTCCATCAAATTGAGAGAAGTATGTACTAATAAACCTTTTATGATCTCCATAGACAGTCCTCATTTGTCCAGGCCAAGATCTTTTTATACATAACATTCCTTCACATTCTCCACTAAGTTCTTCACCATTTTTATTTACTATACAAGGCTCAATGCCAAAGAAAGGTTTAGATGCAGAACCTGGTTTAAGTTCAATTGCTCCAGTCTGCGGAGATATTAGTATACCACCTGTTTCTGTTTGCCACCAAGTATCAACAATTGGACAATTTGAATTTCCTGGCACCTCAAAATACCATCTCCATGCTTCAGGATTAATAGGCTCTCCAACAGTTCCTAATAGTTTTAAACTTGATCTACTGGTTTTATTTACATAACTATCACCCTCTCTCATCAAAGCTCTAATTGCAGTAGGTGCAGTATAAAAAGTATTTACTTGGTATTTATCTATAATTTGCCAAAATCTTGAAAAATCAGGATAGTTGGGAACACCCTCAAACATTAGTGTTGTAGCTCCATTAGATAATGGACCATAAATTATGTAACTATGTCCAGTTATCCAACCAATATCTGCTGTACACCAATATATATCACCATCTTTATAATTGAATATATACTCATGTGTCATCGATGCGTAAACAATATATCCACCACTGGTATGCATTACTCCTTTTGGTTTTCCTGTAGATCCTGAAGTATACAATATGAAAAGTGGATCTTCTGAACTCATTACCTCTGGATCACAATAATTATCTACATCTCTAACTATCTCATTGAAAAGAACATCTCTATTATTTGTCAAACTTATATTTTTATTTGTTCTATTAAATATTAAACATTTTTCTACCTCAGGACATGACTCTAGAGCCTTATCTGTTGTTTCTTTTAAAGGTATTTTTTTACCTCCCCTAACCCCTTCATCTGCAGTAATTACAAACTTTGAATTACAATCTAAAATTCTACCAGAGATAGACTCTGCAGAAAAACCTCCAAATATTATAGAGTGTACAGCTCCTATTCTTGCACAAGCTAACATAACATAAGCAAGCTCAGGTATCATAGTCAAATAAATAGTTACTCTATCTCCTTTTTTAACACCTATTTTTTTAAGTACATTAGCTGTTTTACATACATTACTTAATAGTTCGCTATACGTTATTTTTTTTGACTCATCAGGATCATCACCTTCCCAAATTATTGCAACTCTATTTGGATCTTTTTTGACATACCTATCTATACAATTATGAGTAACATTAAGTTTACCATCCTCAAACCATTTTATTTTAACATCATCTTTAGAGTATTTTACTTCTTTGACTTTTGTAAATTTTTCATACCAACTTATTCTATCTGCTTCTCTACTCCAAAATTTATTATTATCCTCAATTGATTCTTTGTATAAGGATTCGTAATCTTGTTTATTAATTTTGCTATTTGAAATCCAATCGTCTTTTATTTTCATCATTATAGATTAATTGCAAAATATAAAAAATTCAACTTATTATTTATATTTAAATTTCATAATTAAACTTTTCCATCACAAATTTAAATTTATTATTAATTTTTCTGATCTGATTAGTTTTGAGAATTTTTTTCCATTGCGATTTTTTTCCAACAGAAAAGAATTCAGATTTACCAATAGCCTCTTTAAAACCTCTAACCTTTTCTTCTTTACTCATTACTTTAAAATCTGTTGAGATTAATATATTATTTATTTTTAATTCTTTATAGTTGAATTTAATATTATAATTATTCTCAAAAAAATTTATTATATTAATCAAAATATTTTTTTTATTATAAACTAAATCTTCGTACTTAATTATCAATTGTGGTATTTTCCAATTATTTTCAGTCCAAGAAATTACATGTCTGTTCCAAGATGATAGATATGAAGATGGCCTTTTTTTATTTGAAAAAAAAGGTTTCCCATCTGTCTCATTCCAGTTCAATCCTTGATTTTCATTAATCATAAATTCAATAGTTTCATCTATAGATTTTCCAATATGTTTACTCAAAGATATGCAAATATCTCTAGGATCTCTAATCATATATATAAATCCCCTTGTTTTATCCAATCTTGTAAATGGATAGTCTAAAACTTTAAATAATCCCGAATGTGTTTTTAGAAAAATAATGTCTGTATCTTTAATATTTAAAGAGTCTTTTGTCTGTAGTTCTAATATAAATTTATATAAAATTTCAATCTGATTAATTTTATTGAATAACTTACCAAAAATATGTTTATTTTTTTGTAATAGTCTCGTTTCTTCAAATTGACCAATTTTATATATTTTATCTAAAGAAAATATACCATCATTGGTAAAAAACAATGATACTAAGACACTTCTTAATAATGTATTCCCACTTTTTGGATATGCTGGCAGCCAGAAAATCTGACTAGTCATTTTTTAGAGATATTTTTATAATTATATTCCACTCATTCTTTTTTAGAGGCATTACTGATAACCTACTTTGTTTAATTAAAGCTATATCTTTTAATTGTTTGTTTTCTTTTATTTTTGTGAGCGAAACAGGTTTATTTAGTTTTTTAACTGCTTTAACATCTACCACAACAAATTTTCCTGTATCATCAGTTGGATCAGGATAATGTTCTTTGACAACTTTAACAATTCCGACTATGCTTTTCTCAGTTACAGAATGATAAAAGAAACATAAATCATTTTTTTTCATTTTCTTTAGGTTATTTCTCGCTTGATAATTTCTAACACCATCCCACATTGATGAACCTTCATTAACTTGATTGTGCCATGACCAAGCTTCAGGTTCGGATTTTAATAACCAATATTTCACAGTATCAATTCTTTAATTTAAATTTCTAGATATTATAATTTATAATACACTTCTTACATTTAATCTAGACTTAGGTTTAAAAAATAAATCACTTTTCTTTTTATTATAAAACTTCACACATGCCCAAGCTATCATTGCTGCATTATCACCCATCATCTCTGGTAAGGGATAGTAAATCTCAATACCATATTTTATAAAAACACTTTCTATTTTTTTTCTAATATATTTATTATTAGAGACACCTCCTACTACTGAAATTGAATTTATAGTTATGTTATCAGATTTCAGTCTTTCCAATCCCCTTTCGATTTTTTCCGTTAATATTTCTGCTATATTTTTTTGAAAGGATGCAGATAAATCTTTGATAAACTTTTTATTTATTTTATTTTTTTTTGTTAAAATACTTATATGAGTTTTAATTCCAGAAAATGAAAAATTAAAATTTTTTTCTTTAACTAATGGTTTTGGTAAAACAAATTTATTTTCGTTACCATTTATCGCCTCTCTTTCAATTTCTGAACCACCAGGATACGATAAACCAATTAACTTTGCTGTTTTATCAAAAGCTTCTCCTATTGCATCATCAACACTTTGCCCCAAAAGTTCTACACAACCCTCATCCTTCATAAGATAAACTTGAGTATGTCCACCTGTTAAAAGTAAAACTAGATTTGGAAATTTTATGTTATTATTAAAACTTGTAGACAAAATATGTCCTTCAAGATGATTTATTGGAATGAAAGGTTTTTTAAAAGAAACTGCAAGTGATTTTGTAAAAGTTGACCCAACTAATAAACTCCCTATTAGTCCAGGACCGCAAGTAGCTGTAAATACATCTATTTTATCTGGTTCTATATTATTATTTAAAAACAATTGATTTGTCATATATTGAATTTTTTCTAAATGTGATCTAGATGCTAATTCAGGAACAACACCACCATATTTTTTGTGTATTTCTTGGGAAAAAGTAATATGTTGTATAATATTTTCATTTTCCATAAGACAGACGGATGTTTCGTCGCAAGAGGTTTCTGTAGCAAATACAAGCATAATTTTTGTTACAATATTTTACACTGTTAAACAACAATCTAATAATGCTAAAAAAAACAAATGAAAAAAATTTTTGGTAGTTTCTATATATTCTCAAAATTTTCTTTAAGTTTTGTTCTTTTATTATGTGTATTTTTCTTAATCTATCTTCTTTATGTTAATTATCAAAATGAAGAAAAAGTAACCAAAAATCAGTTTGAATTAGAGAATGAGTTTAGAACAAATATTAATGAAAATACTAAATATATAAAAGAAATTTCTAAAGAAATATTAGAAACAAATACAGCTTTAATAAATATAGAAAAATTAATAAAGGAAAATTCAAACAAAAAATCAGAAATAGATTTGACTGAGATTAATGAGAGTATAGCCCTATTAAATAAAAACTTTAATAGTTTAAATTTAGAAATTTCTTCCATTAAAAATAAAAGCATTGAAAATCAATCCAAAAATAATGCTGAATTATTAAATCAATCTATAAATGAAGTTATAGAATTAATAAAAATTAAATATGTAAATAATATTGATTTTGATGAAGAGCTTAAATATCTTGAAACAATTCTAAAAAAAGAAAACCTTCCTATTTTAGAAAAATTATTAATTTTAAAGAATAGCAAATATAAGGGTCATAAATTTTTAGAAGATCAATTTGATGATGAGGTTAATCTATATTTAAAAGATATTCTAAAACAAAATAACAGTTTCTTAAATAAAATTTTTTTACCATATATAAATCTTTCACCGACTTCAGAAAACATAATTGTTGACGAAAACCTTTTGTTATTAAAAGAGATAAAATATTTTATTAAAAATAAAAATATTAGTGAAGCTTATGATAGTATGAATAAGATCAAAAAATACCAAGATTTTTTTCAAGTTTCCTATATGGAAATGAAAAATTATAATAACTTTATAAAAGAAATATCAAAAATTAAGTAATGTATAGACTCTCAATATTTGTATTACAGTTGCTGCTATTAATAATAGCATTGACATTAATTTTTACTAATCCATTTATAATATCTTTGGACATTAAAAATTTAAAATACTCCTTTTCTTCAAATTTACTCGCTATAATTTTTATAATTTTTATTTTTTTATTATACTTGGTTTTTTATCTATTCTTTCGTTCAAGATTAGCACTTGGTCAATTTTTATTAAAAAATAAATATAAAAAAATTGAAAAAGGGTATTTATATTTTGTTGATGCAATGATTGCTGTTGCTAATAAAGACAATAAAACAGCATTAAAATCTCACAAAAAAATGACTACTTTTCTTAAAGATGATCCATCCTTATCTTTGTTACTAAAATCTGAGGTTTTAAAAATAGAAAAAAAATTTCCAGAACTGAATAATGTCTATGAAGATATGATAAATTCAAAAAAAACAGAAACTCTTGGTTATAGAGGGTTAATGGAGCAAAATTTAATGAATCACGATTATCATCATGCTTTTTTATATGGTGAAAAATTATTTTCTCTAAACCCAAATATTGAAAAACTCTATGATACGTTGATATTTATTGCTGCTAAAACAAAAAATTGGAATCAATTAATAGTACTATCAGATAAGGCTTTTTCACATAAACTTATAAGTAAAAATGATCTTAATAATAATAAATCTATAGGGTTTTACGAAATAGCTAGGATAAAATATGACAGTGATATTAAAGAGGCATTAAAGTGTATCTTGAAAGCAATTGAGCTAAAGAAAAATTTTCCTCCATACATAAATCTTCATTTAGAGATTATTGCCAATTTAAAAGATAAAAAATATTTAGGAAAACTTATAAAAAAATATTGGATTTTAAACCCAGATTCTTCACTTCGTTCAACAATAACAAAAATAATTAAAAAATATAATTTAAGCGATATTAAATTTGTAAATGATTTAATTAAAAATAATGCAAATTTGGAAGAATCAAAAAAACTATTAATTTATTTTGCTATAAAAAATTTATCATGGGATATAGCTAGAGAAAATATTATTGGCATTATAGGAGCTAATCCCTCTAGAGAAGTTTGCTATTTTATGTCCGATATAGAGCTTGGAGAAAATAATGATAAGCAGAAAAGTGATGCTTGGGTTATGAGAGCTGAAAATACTAGCCCAGACAATGCCTGGGTTTGTAGAATTACTAATAAATCTCAAGAAGAGTGGAGTTCTTTATCTGCTTCAGGTAATTATAATTCTCTCGTTTGGTCATCTCCTGTTATGCTTAGTCAAAACAATAATTAATATTATATTTAATTTATTAGATTTGTTTTCTAAATTAGAACAAAAAAAACCCAGTCTTTGAAAGACTGGGTATAGTATGAATAAATTTTAGATTTATAATATTATCTTCTTTGACCAAACAATTGAAGTAATAATATGAATAGATTTATAAAATCTAGGTACAATTTCAATGCACCCATTAGTGCTTTTTTAGATCCTATTTCTTCACTATCACCACTGTAATACATATTTTTGATATTTTGAGTGTCGTATGCTGTTAAACCAACAAAAACAAGTACACCAATAACAGAGATTGCGAATGCTAAGGGCCCACTTTGGAAGAAAAAATTAGCAATACTTGCTAAAATTATACCAATAAGCCCCATAAACAAAAATCCACCTAGTTTTGTGAGGTCTCTTTTTGTTGTATAACCATAAATACTCATTGCTCCAAATGTGCCAGCTGTTATGAAAAATACTCTTGCAATTGAAGTTCCTGTAAATTGAATAAAAATTGAAGCCAGAGATAGTCCCATAATTGAAGCAAATAACCAAAATGTAACTTGAGCAGCTGAGGCCGACATTTTGTTAATTCTTGCACTTAAGTAAAACACAAAACCTAGAGGTGCTAACATTATAATCCAAGAAAGTGGTGATCCAAATAGTAATGAACCAATTTGAGTAAATTCTTGAATTTGACCTGTCTCTGATGTTACAATTGAGGCTTTACCAAAAAAGTAGGCTATAAAGCCCGTAAGAACAAGTCCAGTTGTCATATAGTTGTAGACCTTAAGCATATAAGCTCTCAAGCCCTCATCAATAGCTGCTTGATCTAC
>MDTG01078465.1_pt1 | contig 19014 bp, 13 predicted proteins | sample 811421 | NCBI WGS metagenome assembly MDTG01 (sample SAMN05326645, study PRJNA326480) | marine metagenome | isolation source: seawater | place: Pacific Ocean: South East | collected 2011
GCCGCGCACACCATCGTCGTGCCGGGCTGGCGGGGCCGGCACGCCGCGGTTCCCGCCGCGCTGCTCGAGGCCCTGGTGGCGGCCCACGGCCGGGGCGCGCGGCTGCTGTCGATCTGCTCCGGCGCCTTCGTGCTGGCCCGGGCCGGCCTGCTGCGCGGCCGGCGGGCGACCACCCACTGGCGCTACCTGGACGATCTGCGCGAGCTGGACGACGGCATCGAGGTGGAGGCCCAGGCGCTCTACGTCGACGGCGACGGCGTGCTCACGTCGGCCGGGTCCGCGGCCGGTCTCGACCTGTGCCTGCACGTGGTCCGCCAGGATCACGGCGCCGCCGTCGCCAACGCGGTGGCCCGCCGGCTGGTGCTGCCGGCCCACCGTCAGGGCGGTCAGCGGCAGTTCGTGCCGGCGCCGATGGGCCGGGCGCGGGGGGCGGTGGCGCCGCTGCTGGACGCCATCCGCGAGGATCCGGGGCGGTCCTGGTCGGTGGACGACATGGCCGCGCTGCTGAACGTCAGCCGGCGCACCCTGCTGCGGCGGTTCGGCGAGGCCACCGGCGAGAGTCCGAAACGCTGGCTGCTGGCCCAGCGCCTGCAGCGCGCCCGGGACCTGCTGGAGACCACCGACGCCGGCATCGAGACGGTGGCCGCCGACAGCGGTCTCGGCTCGGCGGAATCCCTGCGCCACCACTTCCGGCGCCGCTTCGGCGTCGCGCCCACCGCCTACCGGCGGGCGTTCCGCGCCCGCCCGGCAGGGGCGTCTCAGTCGGCGTCGGGCGCGTAGCGGCCGAACCAGCCCAGCACGTGGGCCACCTTGGAGATCAGGTGGCTCGGCCGGGCGGCGATGCCGTGGGAGGCCTCGGGAATGCGCACCAGCGCGCTGTCGACCCGGTTGAGCTTCAGCGCCTGGTAGAACTGCTCGGATTCGCTCATGGGCGTGCGGAAGTCGTTCTCGCCGGTGAGCAGCATGGTCGGCGTGGTCACCCGGTCCACGTAGGACAGGGGCGAGCGGCGCAGGTACTCCTCCGGGGTCTTCCAGGGGGCTTCGGCGAACCAGTAGGGAAACAGGAAGGTGTAGATGTCGCTGGTGTAGGTCATCGAGTACCAGTTGATCACCGGCTTCTGGGACACCGCCGCCCGGAACCGGTCGGTGTGGGTGACGATCCAGGCGGTGAGGATGCCGCCGCCGCTGCCGCCGGTGACGTAGAGCGCGTCCGGATCGGCCCAGCCGGCCTCGACGGCGTGATCCACCGCCGACATGAGGTCGTGATAGTCGCCGCCCGGGTAGTCGTGGTGGATCAGGTTGGCGAACTCGTTGCCGTAGCTGGTGGAGCCCCGCGGGTTGACGTACACCACCACGTAGCCCGCGGCGGCGTAGAGCTGGATCTCGCTGGCGAAATGCGGGCCGTAGGCGGCGAACGGGCCGCCGTGGATCTCCAGAATCAGCGGGTAGCGCTTGCCGGGCTCGAAGCCCGGCGGCTTCGCCACCCAGGCCTCGACGGTGCGGTCGTCCAGGCTCGAGGCGAACTCGAAGCGCTCGACGGTGGCGAGCTCGACGTGCCCCAGGGCGTCGTCGTTCAGGGACGTCAGCCGCCGCGGGTCACCCTCGGCCACGGCCAGGTCCGCGGGCCGGTCCGGCCGGGACTGGGTGTACACCAGCACGCCACCGTCGGCGTGGAAGCTGCCGCCGCTGTAGGGCCGGCCCATGGCGGTGCCGCCCAGATCGCCGGCGACCGTGCGGCGCTCGCCCCGCAGCGGCACGTAGCCGATCACCCCGGTGCCGTGGTCGTCCCAGGTCACGTACAGGCCGCGGCCGCGCTCGTCCCACACCGGCGCGGCGACGCTGCGGTCGAGATCGCCGGTGAGGGTGCGCACCTCGCCGCTCTCGAGATCCAGCACCGACAGGCTGGCATTGTGGTAGCCCATGCGCCGGTCCTCGTAGCCGGTGAAGGCCAGCAGCCGGCCGTCCGGCGACAGGGCGGGCTGGCCCTCCGGACCGAACCGGTCGGTGAGCTGGACGATTTCGCCGCTGGCCAGGTCGATCCGGTGCAGGGCGCTGTCGGAACTCTCGAATTCCCAGTCGTCGCGCCGGTTGGCGGAGACGTAGAGGCTCCGGCCGTCCGGCGCCCACGCGATGCCGCCGTCGTGGTGGTAGTCGCCGCGGGTGACCTGGCGGGCGGTGCCGCCGTCCGCCGGCAGCACGAACACCTGGGTGTAGCCCGGCTTCAGGTAGCCGGCGCCGTCGGCCCGGTAGTTGACCTGCTCGATCACCTTCGCCGGCGGCGCCCAGTCGGCGCCCTCGGGCGCCTTCGGCAGCTCCGCCAGGGGATCCGCCGGCTTCGGCACGAACATGTCGAAGGCGAGCTGGCGGCCGTCGGGCGACCAGGTCAGGTGGGACGGGCTCTCGGGAAGCTGGGTGATGCGCGCCGTGCGGTTGCCCGCCAGCCAGTGCATGTACACCTCGACCCCCTCCTCGGTGGGGGCCAGGAAGGCGATCCGCCCGCCGTCCGGCGACCAGCGCGGCGAGCGGCCGGCGCCGTCCGTCAGCGGCCGGTGGTCGGTGCCGTCGACGTCCACCAGCCAGATGCGGGCGGTGGGCCGGTCCTTCATCACGTCGTAGCCGTGGCGCACGTAGGCGACGGTCTCGCCGTCCGGCGACACCTGCGGGTCGTCGGCCCACTCCAGGTCGAACACGTCCATGGGTTCGAACCGGTCGGCGGCGTCTTCCGTGGCGGCGCCGGCCTGGGCGGCGCCGACGGCCGCCAGGCAGAACAGGATCAGGCGGGGCAGAACGGTGTGCATGGGGGAATCTCCGGGGTTATCGCGTGGCGAAGCGCTCGACCAGCTCGATCATGAAGTCCGTGCCGGCCACCAGCTCGTCGACGCCGATGCGTTCGTTGTTGCCGTGGACGCCGCGGCGGTCGCCCTGGGGAATGACGAAGGCGCCGAAGCCGTAGCTGGCGATGCCGAGATCGCGGAAGAAGTGGCTGTCGGTGAAGCCCGTGGACACGCCGGGGATGAACCGGGCGCCCGGGCGGCGCTCGGCCGTGAGCGCCTCGATCAGCTCGAACAGCGGGCCGTCCGAGCGGCTCACCGCGGGGGTGAAGGCCATGATCTCCTCGATGGCCACGTCGTCGTCGTTGATGATGGTGTGCAGGGACTCGATGAAGGCCTGCTTGTCCTGGTCCGGCAGCAGCCGGCAGTCGAGCTCCATCACCGCCTCGGTGGGCACCACGTTGATCTTGTCGCTGCCCTCGAGCCGGGTGATCGAGCAGGTGTTGCGCAGCAGGGCGTGGGCGGACGGATTGGAGAGCTGGAGCAGCCGCATGAACTCGTCGTCCTGGACGGCGGCGCCGATGCCGGCGTAGTAGCCCGCCATGGGTTCGTCCTGGTAGGGCGCGAGCCCTTCGAACAGGCTCTGCACCGGGGGAATCACCCGGGGCGGGAAGCGGGTCTCGGCGATCCGGTCGCCGGCCCGCAGGATGCGGGTGACCGCGGTGGCCGTCTGCGGCGTCGAGCCGTGGCCCGGATTGCCCCGGGCGGTGACCCGCAGCCACAGCGGCACCTTCTGGGTCACCTCCACGGTGAACACCACGTCGTCGCCGAGGCGCATGCCGCTGCCGCCCTCGTTGAGCAGGTAGCCCACGTTCTCGAACAGTTCCGGCCGCTCCTCGATCAGCCAGCCGGCGCCGAAATAGCCGCCGGCTTCTTCGTCGGCGGTGGCGACGAACAGCACGTCCCGCTCGAGCTTCCGGCCGCTGGCGGCGAGGGCCAGGAAGGCCTGCAGATGGGCGATGGCGGTGCCCTTCATGTCGAGGGCGCCGCGGCCCCAGACGTAGCCGTCGCGGATGACGCCGGCCAGCGGATCGACGTCCCAGTAGCGGGGGTCCGCGCTGACCACGTCGATGTGGTGCAGCAGCACCAGGGCCGGCTCGTCGCCGCCTTCCAGACGCGCCCACAGGTTGCCGCGGCCGGGCGCGGACTCGGCGGTCTCGTAGGGAATGCCGGCCTCCTCCAGGATGGCGGCCAGGAACTCGACGCCGGCGGTCTCGTTGCCGGGCGGATTGGTGGTGTCGACGCGGATGTATTCGGCCAGGCGCTGGGGCGCCCGTTCGGCGAACGGGCTCGCAGCCTGGGCGGCCGCGGCCCAGAGCAGGGCCGCGGCGGTGACGAGGACGATTCTCATGGGCGGGTCTCCTGGGCTTGCGGCCAGTGTACCCGCGTGGTCCGGCAGCGCCCAGACGACGCTGCCGCCGCCGGCCGGATCGCTTCAGCCGCCGGTTCGCAGCGTTTCCAGCTCGTCGAGCAGCTCCAGCGCCAGGGCGACGCCGGGCAGGTTGACGCCCAGGTCCCGCTGCAGCCGCACGGCGCGCTGCACCCGCACCACCGCGATGCCGTCGAACTGCCAGGCGTGGGCCTCGCGGCGGCGGTGCGAGCGGCGCGCCCGGGGCGGCGCCTGGGGCGTGATGATGCCTTCCTCGACCAGCTCGATCAGGAACTCGGCGTGAACGCCGCAGATCCGGCACATGTCGCGCAGGCTCACGCGCAGCCGTTCGTCGAGCAGCTCGGGATCGATGGGTCGGCTCATGACGCGGCCCTCGGGTCGAAGTCCATGGTCTGCGCCATCTGCTCGTAGAGCTTGCGGCGCTCGGCGCTGTCCGCCTTCGGCAGCATCACCTTGAGGGTGACGTACTGATCACCCGGCGGCTTGCCCGGCAGCCCGCGACCCTTCAGCCGCAGCCGGCTGCCGGACTGGGATCCCGCCGGGATCTTCAGCTTCACCTGGCCGCCCAGGGTCGGCACCGCCAGCTCGGTGCCCAGCGCCGCCTCCCAGGGAGCGACCGGCAGTTCGTAGTGAATGTCCCGGCCCTCGGCGCGGAACTGCGGATGCGGCACCAGCCGGAACTCGACGAACAGATCGCCGGGCTCGCCGCCGCCGGCGCCGGGTCCGCCCTGGCCCTTGAGGCGCACGCGCTTGCCGTCGCTGATGCCCTCGGGAATCTTCACCCGCAGCCGGCGGTTTCTGCCGCCGGGCTCGGCGACGGTGATCTCCACGCTGTCGCGGCGGAAGGCTTCCTCCAGGGTGATGCCCACCCGGGCGTGCTCGTCCGCGCCCTTGAAGCCGCCGCCGGCACGCCGGCCCCCGGGGCCGCCCTGGGCGCGGAAGCCGTGGCTGCCGAACAGGGTTTCGAAGAAGTCGCTGAAGCCGCCGTCGTGCTGGGTGAAGCCGCCGCCGCCGAAGGAGAACTGCTGCTCCCAGTCCGGCGGCGGGCGGAAGTTCTGGTGATCCTGCCAGTTGGCGCCCAGGGCGTCGTAGGCGGCCCGTTTCTCCGGGTCGGACAGCACCTCGTAGGCCTCGCCCACTTCCTTGAACCTGTCCTCGGCGTCCGGCTCCCGGTTCACGTCCGGATGGTATTTCCGGGCGAGCCGGCGGTAGGCCTTCTTGATGTCCTCGGCGCTGGCCTTGCGATCGACCCCCAGCACCGCGTAGTAGTCACGATATTCCATGGCGCCTTCCGACTCCGTCGGTAGAGGTTATGTGGGCGGCGGGCGCGGTATTCAACCGGCGTCCCCCGGCGCCGCCGCCGTCTCCCGGTCCCGGACCGGCGCCGGCGGGTCGTCGCCGGCGGCGGCGTCGCGGCCCTCGACGGGCAGGCCCAGGGCGGCCTGCCGGCGCGCCGCCTTGGTGAGCTGCTCCGCCACCCGCAGGGCGCTGCGCAGGCCCTCGAGGGCGCCGTTCAGCCGGTTCACCGGCAGCTCCCGGCGGCCGGCGGCGGCGAGCAGGGTGGACTTGAGCTCGTGCCAGTCGGCCTCGAGCTGCGCCAGGCCCTCGTCCAGCGCGGCGCCGTCGAAGTCCGCGGCCGCCGGGTCACAGCGGCCGAGCTGGCCGGCGATGGCGGCCTGGAAGCCCACCACGGCGCCGAGCACGGTGTCCCGGCTCACCGCGGTCACGTCGCCGCGGTGGCGGTCGATCTGCTCCACCAGGGTGACCACGTCGTCGAGGTAGTTGCTGACCCGCAGCACCGTGGGCAGCGCCTGGGCGCCCTCGGCGGTGAGCCGCCCGCCCTCCAGGCTGGTGACGAAACCCTCGACGGCGTCGAGCAGGCCGCGCAGGCCATGGCGCTCGTCCCGGGCGCTGGTGCCCTCCGGCCCCCGGCTCAGGGCCTCGGCGGCGATGCCCTGGGCCATGCCGGTCGCCCGCAGCAGCTCCCGCTTCAGGGCCTCGAGCGCGAGCGACGGCGCGACCAGCACGGTCCGGTCGAGGAACTGGGGCCGGGCCAGGGTCTCCTCCCGGGTGACGAAGCGGCGCGCCAGCGCCGCCGACAGCCTGCCCGCGAGGGGCAGCATGATGGCCACGCCGAGCACGTTGAAGGCGGTGTGGAACAGCGCCAGATGGACCGCGGGCACGGCCTCCAGGCCGAGCTCCCGGCCGGTCCAGCCGACGGCCCACAGCATGGGCGCCAGCAGGGCCAGGGCGACCGCGCCGGTCACTGCGTTGAACGCCACGTGGGCGGCGGCGACCCGGCGCGCGTTGGCGGTGGCGCCGATGGTCGCCAGCGCCGCCGTGGAGGTCGTGCCGACGTTGGCGCCGATCACCATGGCCGCGGCCGCGTCCAGCGCCAGCGCGCCGCCGGTGGCCGCCGTCAGAGTCAGCGCGATGGCCGCGCTGGAGGACTGGGTCACCACGGTCATGAAGAAGCCCAGCAGCAGATACAGCGCGAGCCCCAGCCCGCCCTGGGGGGCGAACGCGGCGACGTCCACGGCCCCGGCCAGGCCGGCGAAGGCGGCCTGCAGGACGTCGATGCCGATGAAGAACAGGCCGAACCCGGCGAGCGCCTCGCCGGCGGCGCCGATCCGTGACGCCGGCCGCACCAGCCGGCCGAGCATGCCCAGCCCCACCAGCGGCAGCGCGAAGGTCTCGAGCTTCACGCCGAAGCCGACGCTGGCCACCAGCCAGCCCGTCATGGTGGTGCCGATGTTGGCGCCGTAGACCACGCCGAGGGACTGGGGCAGGGTCAGCAGGCCGGCGTTGACGAAGCCGATGGTGGCCACCGTGACCGCGCTGGACGACTGGACCAGGGCGGTGACCAGGATGCCGGAGGCGACGCCGCGCAGGGGCGTGCTGGTGGACCGGGCCAGCACGTCGCGCAGGGTGTCCCCGGCGGCAAGCTTCAGGCCGTCGGTGATCATGCCCACGGCCAGCAGGAACAGGCCCAGGCCGCCGAGCAGGGTCGCGGAAACGGTCAGCATGCCGGTGTCGATTTTTCTGCGCTCCAGCGCGTGCATTCCACTACACGGGAACTATTCTCAGGCATAATTTCGTCCGCCGGCAGTCGCCGGATTCTCAGCGGTTTCGGTTTCCCATGACACAGACACTCGGCCGGGTCAGCACACTCCTGCTCGCGGTAGCCATCCTTTTGGTCGGCCACGGGCTGCAGCTCAGCCTGCTGCCGATGCGGGCCGAAGCCCTGGGCTGGTCCACCGGGGCCATCGGCGCCACCGGCTCGGCCTATTTTCTCGGCTTCGTGATCGGCTGCGTGGTGATTCCGTCGATCGTCTCCCGGGTCCATCACATCCGCACCTTCATGGCCCTGGCGACGCTGGCGACGGTGGTGCTGCTGGGGCTGGGCCTGTTCGACTCGGTGTGGGCCTGGCTGGTGCTGCGGGCCGGCACCGGGTTCGCCTTCGCCGGCCTGTACATGGTCATCGAGAGCTGGCTGAACGAGGCGTCGCCGGTGGACCGCCGCGGCAGCATCCTGGCCGTGTACACCATGATCTCGCTGCTGGCGATGGTGCTCGGCCAGAGCTTTCTCGGTCTCACCGAACCCGCCGACCTCAGGCTGGTGATGGGCGCGGCGTTCATCATGGGCATCGCGGTGATTCCCATCGGCCTGACGCCGATCGCCGCGCCCCAGGACATTCCCCGCGCCCGGTTCTCGCCCCGGGTGATCGGCCGCGCCTCCCGGGTGGCGGTGGTGTGCGCGTTCTGCGGGGGGCTGGTGACCGGTTCGTTCTGGTCCGTCGGGCCGCTGGTGGGCCGGGCCCACGGCCTCGACGGCACCGACATCGGCCTGATGATGGCGGCCACCATCGTCGGCGGCGCGCTGATCCAGCTCCCGGTGGGGCGGCTGTCCGATCACATGGACCGCCGCAAGGTCATCGCCGGGCTGTTCGTGCTGGGCGCGGTGGCCTCCCTGGCCGGTTGGCTGCTGGTCGGCGACAGCCGCGCCGCCCTGTTCGCGGTGATGTTCTGCTTCGGCGCCACCACCATGCCCATCTACGCGCTGTGCATCGCCACCGCGTCGGACAACTCCGATCTGCCGCTGATCCAGATCGCCAGCTCGATCTTGATCATGAACAGTCTCGGCTCCATTCTGGGTCCCGTGCTGGTGGCGCAGGTCATGGCGGCCATGGGCGGCGGCGGCTTCTTCGTGTTCGCCATCGCCGGCATGGGGCTCGGCGGCCTGTGGGCCCTGTACCGCATCGCCGTCATCGAGCGTCCGCGCCACCACGACCAGCCGTTCACCGCCGTGCCGCGAACGTCCTTCGTGGCCACCGAGCTGGTGGACGAGGGGCCGGTGGCAGCGGAGGAAGGCGATGGGGCGCAGCGAGCGTGAACGGTTCAACGACCACGTGGCGTCGCTGCTGCGGCGGCTCGGCATCGAGGTGGACGAACTGCCGGACGGGCAGCGCCGGGACCTGATCGAGCAGGCCCGGGACCGCCACGACAACGAGCACGAGGCGGCGCTGTACATCGGCTACGCGCTGGTGCCCGCCGTGCTTGCCGACGACGTCGAAAAGGGCCGGGTGCTGATCGACCGCCTCGCCGTCACCGCCGAGGCGTGGGACGACGAGGAACTCGTCGACCGGTCCCGCCTGCGCGACAGCGACAGCTCGGCCCGCGCCGCGCTGCGGCGCGCGCTGCGCTGAAACCGTGCCCGCCGAGGCGGGCGTTCCTCCGTCCCTGGCAACCGTGTCCTCCTGGGTTCCGCTGCGGATTCGGGGGACCCGGGATTCTGCGCCGCCCGCGGCCGGAGCGTGGATCCGGTGTTCCACGTACCCCGGCGCGCGGCGGCCGGCGCGTTACCAGCGCGGATAGATCACGATGTCGATGCGCCGGTTGCGGCGCCGGCCCTCCGGGGTCTCGTTGTTGGCGACGGGCTGGGACTCGCCGTAGCCGAGGGCGCGCACGTCCGCCGGCGAGCGCGGCGAGTTGGCCAGCAGGTACTGCAGCACCGCGTCGGCCCGGGCCTGGGACAGCTCCAGGTTGGAGGCGTCGGAACCGAACGAGTCGGTGTGGCCCTCGATCACCAGATTGGCCTCGGGAAACTCCGCCAGCGCCGCCTGCACCCGGCCGAGGATGGCGTCGTGGGCGTCCGTCAGCCGGGCGCTGCCGCTGGCGAAGTTGAGCCCGATCAGCCGCAGGATCACGCCGTCGGCCTGCCGCAGCACGATGGCCTGCTCCGGCTCGAACAGGGCTTCGACCCGTTCGAAGCGCTCCCGCTGGCGTTCCCGTCTGGCCAGCGCCTCGTTGACCCTGGCCAGGCTCTGGGACTGGTCGCCCACCTCGAGCTCCAGCGAGGCGATCTGGGCGTCCCGGTCGGCCACCGCCTGCTCCAGGAAGGTGATGTCGGCCTTCAGCGTGGCGATCGCCTCGGACATGCGCTTGACCGCGGCCTCGTGGCCGTCGTCGAAGTACACCGGCACGTCGAGCTCGTCGGCCAGGGCCGACAGGGCGCCCTCCCAGTCCAGCAGCACCTCCTCCAGAGTGGTGTCGTCGTCGTAGATCTGCCGCTGCAGGCGCGCCACGTAGATGGCGTGGTGGGCGTTGTGCTCGGCGAGCTGCGCCAGGTTGCGCGGCCGGTCGGTGTCGTAGCGGTCCGCGTTGAGCGCCTGCTCCGCCTCGGCCAGCAGGGCGGAGGCGCGCTCGAAGGAAATCGGCGCGTAGCGCCGGGCGCGCAGGTCGTCCGCGGTTTCCAGCAGCGAGCGGGTTTCGTTCAGATAGTTGGCCTTGATGGCCGCGAGCTCCGCCTCCCGGTACTGGCCGCGGGCGGCGTCGGCCCGGTCGTCGGCGCTCTTGTCGCGGCCCCGCGCCAGCCGCGAGGCCGCCTCGGTGAGGGTTTCCTCGGCGTCCCGCCACAGCTCCGGCGCGTAGCGGTCTGCCTCGGCGCTGTCCGCATCGGCCCGCGCGTCCAGGGCGGCGCTGAACCGGGCGCCCGCGATTTCGGCGTCCGCGGCCGCCTCGGTGAAGTCGTCCCGGGCCCGGGCCAGATTGCGCTGGATGGCCTCGATGCCGCCGCCGTCGGCGAGAATCTCCTCGGCCCGCCGGTAGGCTTCGGCGCCGGAGGCGTAGCTGTCCGGCGCCAGCAGGCTGGCCCGCTGCCCGTTGGCGGCGGCCAGCGCCTGGTCCGCCGCGCCGAACAGGGTGGCCCGCAGATTCTGCGGCGGCTCGGCGGCGACGCCCTGACCGGTCAGCGCCAGCCAGGCCAGCAGGACGGGGACGATGCGACGGCAGGCGCGCGGGCAGGCGCCGAAGCGAGCGGAGACCGGCATGAGGGTTGTCCGTGGTGCGTGCAGGGCAAACATAACGGCTCGGCCCGCCGGGTAGAAGGGCCCCACCCGGACGCCGACACTCTGTCAAATTGTTTTCTTGTTTCCGGCAGTGTAATTTTTCGTTGACACGGTGTGTGGGGAGCGGACGTCGGATCGACGCCGCAACACCAGGAGCGTTCGATGAAAAAACGCGGTGGCGGGTCGAACCTGCTGTCTTTCCTATTGCTCGGCGCCATCCTGATCAGCGTCTGGCTGGCGATGTTTCAGGTGGACCGCCAGTGGGCGTACATCCGCGACGCCCAGCAGAAGCTGGACGCCCAGACCCGTGACATCGCGGAGATCCGGCGCCGGCTGAACCAGGGGCTGGTGGCGGCCGCGCCCGCGGAGTCTGCCGTGCCGGAAGGCGATCAGCGCGGCTTCGCCCGGGCGGCCCGGGCGACGGCCAGGGACGACTACGCCCGGGGCGACTGGATGGTGCAGCTGTTCGGCGACACGCCCCAGCGCCTCACGCCGACCATCTCCACCGACAGCTATGCCGTCGACGTGCAGCAGCTCGTGCTCGACACGCTGATCACCCGGGACCCGGAGACCCTGGAGTGGCTGCCGCTGGTGGCCGAGTCCTGGCGGGTCAGCGACGACGGGCTCACCTATCGTTTCCGCATTCGGCCCGGGGTGCGGTTCTCCGACGGCGAGCCGCTGACCGCCGACGACGTGGCGTTCACCTACCGCTTCATCATGGACCAGCGGATCGCGACGCCGCGCTACCGGGCGTTCTACAGCCGGGTCTCCGGGGTGACCGTGGAGGGCGACGAGGTGGTGTTCCGCTTCGACGAGCCGTACTACGGGGCCCTCGAGATCGCGGGCACCCTGCCGATCCTGGCGGAGCACTTCTACGGGCGCTACCTGGAGTCCGTGGAACAGGCGGAGGTGTACAACAACGCGACCGGTCTGCTGCTCGGGTCGGGCCCCTACAAGCTCGCCGATCCGGTGAACTGGACGCCGGGGGACCTCATCGAGCTGGTCCGCAACGACCGCTACTGGGGGCCGGTGCAGCCGTCCTTCGACCGGGTGATCTGGAAGATCATCAGCAACGACGCCGCGGCGCTGACGGAGTTCAAGAACGGCGACCTCGACCGCTACCAGGCGCGGCCGCTCGAGTACCGGGAGCTCACCGCCGACGAGGCGCTCATGGAGCGCGTTCAGCATTACGAGTACTTCGACGCCCGCGGCGGCTACTTCTACATCGCCTGGAACCAGCGCCGCGGCGGCGAGCCCACCTGGTTCGCCGACCCGCGGGTGCGCGAGGCCATGACCTACCTGAGCGACCGGCAGCGCATCGCCGACGAGATCTTCCTCGGCTTCGCGCAGCCGGCGCTGGGGCCGTTCAACCCCCTCGGCGAGCAGCACAACGAGGCCCTCGAGCTGCGGCCCTACGACCCCGCCCGGGCCCGGGCGCTGCTCGCCCAGGCCGGCTTCGAGGACCGGGACGGCGACGGCATCGTCGAGTCCCCGGACGGTGAGCCGTTCCGCTTCACGCTCAACTATCCCGCCGGCAGCGACGACTACAAGCGCATGATCCTGCTGCTGAAGGATCTGTTCGTGGCGGGCGGCGTGGTGCTCGAGCCGGAGCCGACGGACTGGCCGCTGATCCTCGAGGCGGTGGACAACAAGTCCTTCGACGCCATCACCCTGGGCTGGACCAGCGGCTTCGAGGTGGACCTCTACCAGTTCTTCCATTCGTCCCAGAACGGGCCGGGCGGCGACAACTTCGTCAGCTACGCGAACCCGGAGCTCGACGCCCTCATCGACGCCGCCCGCATGGAGCTCGACGAGCCGACCCGGATGGCCATGTGGCACGAGGCCGAGCGGCTGATCTGGGAAGACCAGCCCTATACCTTCCTGTTCCGGCGCGCCCGGCTCGACTTCTTCGACGGCCGCATCGCCAACATCCAGCGGGTCCGGGCGGGCCTCAACTGGCCGGGCCTGTGGCGCATGCCCACCGAGTGGTACGTGCCCGCCAGCCGCCAGCAGCACTGAGGCCCCGCCGCGTTGACGACCTACGTTCTGCGCCGGCTGCTGCTGATGCTGCCGACCCTGTTCGGCATCAGCGTGCTGGTGTTCGCGGTCATGGCCATGGCCCCCGGCGGGGTCGGCGCCAACCTGCTCAGCCGCACCGGCGACATGCGTCCCGAGGAGCGGCAGGCGATGATCGCGTACTACAACGCCCGCTACGGCCTCGACCAGCCCATGCCGGTGCAGTACCTGCGCTGGCTCAACAACATCTCGCCGCTGGGCTTCGAAACCCTGCCGGGCGGCGGCCGCGGCGAGTTCGGCTTCAAGACGCCCGACCTCGGCACCAGCTTCGTCAAGAACCGCCCGGTGCTGGACCTGATCGCCGAGGCGCTGCCCATCACCCTGCTGCTGAACCTGCTGACCATTCCCCTGGTGTTCGCCGGCTCGATCGTCATGGGCGTGTACACCGCGCGTTTCCGCGGCCAGGCCATGGACGTCTGGATCGGCACCGCCAACCTGGCGCTGTGGTCGGTGCCGGCGATCTGGATGGGTGTGCTGCTGATCGGCTTTCTCGCCAGCGAGCAGTACCTGAAGTGGTTTCCGACCTCGGGCCTGTCGAGCCTCGGCTCCGAGTCCTGGACGTTTCTGCCGGAACGCACGGCCGACGGCTGGCAGCGGGGCTATCTGCTCGACGCGCTCTGGCACCTGGTGCTGCCGGTGGTGTGCCTGACCTACTCGGGGTTCGCCTTCCTGACCAAGCTGACCCGCTCGTCGGTGCTGGAGAACCTGCAGGCCGACTACGCCCGCACCGCCCGGGCCAAGGGCCTGGCCGACCGGGTGGTGCTGTGGCGGCACGTGTTCCGCAACTCCCTGCTGCCCCTGCTGACGGTGGCCGCCACCATTCTGCCGGGGCTTCTGATCGGCTCGGTGATCGTCGAGAGCATCTTCTCCATCGACGGCATGGGCCGCCTGGTGGTGGAGGCCGTGCAGCTCCGGGACCGGGAGACCGTGCTGTCGGTGACCCTGCTGACCGGTCTGCTGACGCTCGCGTCCTATCTGATCGTCGACGTCTGCTACGCCGTCGCCGACCCGCGGGTGAGCTATGAGTGAGATCGTCGACGCCGCCGCCCGCGACACCGCCGCGCCGGTGAGCTTCGCCACCCAGGTGGCGCGCCGGACCTTCGCCCGCCTGGGCGCCCGCATCGGCATCGGCTGGATCGGCGTGGTGGCGCTGTGCGCGGTGTTCGCGCCGTTTCTCGCCAACTCCCATCCGCTGATCATGACCGTCGACGGCGAGACCTCGAGCCCGCTGCTGGCCCATCTGACCTGGATCGACGTGGCCCTGCTGGGGGCCTTCTTCGCCTGTCTGGCCGCCTGGCTGGGCCGGCGCCGGCGCTGGCTGGTGGCCGGCGCGGCGGCGGCCGGGCTGCTGGTGGCCGGGGTGGCGTACCTGGCCGTCACGCCGCCGGGGGCGGTGGTGTACCAGCAGTACCGGGTGGGCCTCGCCGACGGCAGCATCGAGTCCGCCGTGTTCGCGCCGGTGCCCTACTCGCCCACGGACCGGTCCCGGGACAGGCCGCGCTCCCTCACCGCCCCGGATTCGAGCCACTGGATGGGCACCGACGAGGACGGCGCCGACGTGCTGTCGCGGATGATCCACGCCTGCCGCATCGCGCTGGGCATCGGCCTGGTGGCGACCGGGATCGCCCTGGCGGTGGGCATCCTCTACGGCGGCATCATGGGGTTCTTCGCCGGCTGGGTGGAGATCCTGATGATGCGTTTTCTCGAGATCTTCGAGTCGGTGCCCCAGCTGTTCCTGCTGCTCATGGTGGTGGCGTTCTTCGGCCGCGACATCTACCTGATGATGGTGGTCATCGGGCTCACCTCCTGGCCCGGCTACGCCCGCTACCTGCGCGCGGAGTTCCTCAAGCTCAGGCATCAGGATTTCGTGCAGGCGGCCGAGGCCTGCGGCCTGCCGCTGACCTCCATCCTATTCCGTCACATGCTGCCCAACGGGGTGGCGCCGCTGCTGGTGGCCGCCAGCTTCGGCATCGCCGCGGCGATTCTCGCCGAGGCGGTGCTGAGCTTCCTCGGCCTCGGCGTGGTGGACGAGCCGAGCTGGGGCGGCATGCTCAACCAGGCGGTGGGGCCGGGCGGCACCTTCGCGCCGTGGCTGGCCACCTATCCCGGCCTCGCGATCTTCCTGACCGTGTTCGCCTACAACCTCATCGGCGAGGCGCTGCGGGACGCCATCGACCCCCACACCAACCGTGGCGGACGCGCGCCGTGACGCTGCTCCGGGTGGAAGACCTGTGCACCACCTTCGGCGGCGCCCGGCCGGCGGTGGACGGCGTGTCCTTCGACATCGCCGCCGGCGAGACCTTCTGCCTGGTGGGGGAGTCGGGCTCCGGCAAGAGCGTGACCGGCATGTCCATCCTGCGGCTGCTGGACGGCACCTTCGCCCGCCATCCCCGCGGCCGGGTGCTGTTCGACCCGCCCAGCGACCCCTGCGCGCCGGTGGACCTGCTGGCGCTGCCGGAGGAGGACATGCAGCGGGTGCGCGGCGCCCGGATCGCCATGATCTTCCAGGAGCCCATGACGGCGCTGAATCCGGTGTTGACCATCGGCGAGCAGATGATCGAGCCGCTGATGCTGCACCTCGACATGGACGAGGACGCCGCCCGGGCGCGCGCGCTCGAGATGCTCGAGCAGGTGGAGATGCCGGACCCGCTGCGCCGCCTCGACGAGTACCCCCATCGGCTCTCGGGCGGGCAGCGCCAGCGGGTGATGATCGCCATGGCGATGGCCTGCGAGCCGGACCTGCTGATCGCCGACGAGCCGACCACGGCGCTGGACGTCACCATCCAGGCGCAGATCCTCGAGCTGATGGCGGCGCTGCAGAAACGCCGCAACACCGCGCTGCTGTTCATCACCCACGACCTGAGCGTGGTGGCCCAGATCGCCGACCGCATCGCCGTGATGCAGCAGGGCCGGATCGTCGAGACGGGCAGCCGCGACGAGGTGCTGTACCGGCCGCGCCATCCGTATACCCGCAGCCTGCTGGCGGCGCTGCCGTCCCGGCTCAATCGTCTCCCCGCGGTGCCCGCCGCCCGGGACGAGGCGCTGCTGCGGCTGGAGGATCTGCGGGTCTACTTCCCGATCCGCCGCGGCCTGCTGCAGCGCCACGTCGACGACGTGCGCGCCGTGGACGGCGTGTCCCTCGAGGTGAAGCCGGGCCGGGTGCTGGCCGTGGTGGGCGAGTCGGGCTCGGGCAAGACCACCCTCGGCCGCGCCCTGCTGCGGCTGGTGCCGAGCACCGGCGGCCGGGTGCTGTTCGACGGCACCGACCTGCTGGGCCTGAGTCCCCGCGCCATGAAGCCCTACCGGCGCGCGCTGCAGATCGTCTTCCAGGACCCCCAGTCGTCCCTCAATCCGCGGCTGTCGGTGGCCACGACGCTCACCGAGCCCATGGCCGTGCACGGCATCGGCACGGACGCCCGGGACCGGCGGCGGCGGGCGGCGGAAATGCTGGAGCGGGTGGGCCTCGAGGCCGGCATGCTGGAGCGCTACCCCCACGAGTTCTCCGGCGGTCAGCGCCAGCGCATCGGCATCGCCCGGGCGCTGGTGCTGAACCCGCGGTTCATCGTCTGCGACGAGGTGACCAGCGCCCTGGACGTCAGCGTCCAGGCCCGGGTGCTGGCGCTGCTCGACGAGCTGCGCCGGGACTTCGACCTGACCTACCTGTTCATCACCCACAACATCGACGTGGTGCGCTACTTCGCCGACGACGTGGCCGTCATGTATCAGGGCCGGGTGGTCGAGCAGGGCGATGTGGCCAGCGTCTGCGAGCGGCCGGCCAACGACTACACGCGCCGGCTGCTGGCCGCGGTGCCGCAGTTCGAAGCCGCGTCCGAAGCGTAGCGCCGCGGGATGCTGACGGCTCGGCCGGTGGGCTATCATCGGCCCTCGTTCGAACATGGATCGGGGGAGACACGATGACGATACGGCGATGGTTCCAGCTCGGCGCGGCGGACGCGGCGCTGACTCTGCTCACCGGCGCGGCGCAGCAGTGCGTGGACAGTCCCTACCTGGCGTATCCGGGCTGGGGCGACCTGCCGGACGGGCGCGAATGGGGGGCCACCAGCGCCATCTACCCCGCCAACGACGGCAGGCACATGTGGGTCGCGGAGCGCTGCGGCGCCAACCTCTGTGTCGGCAGCGACGTCGACCCGGTGCTGCTGTTCGACCTGGAAGGCAACCTGGTGCGCAGCTTCGGCGCCGGCCTGATCGCCTGGCCCCACGGCATCTTCGTCGACGCCGACGACAACGTCTGGATCGCCGACGCCGTGGGCTACGCGCCCGTGCCGGACGGCTGGGGCCACGTGGTCTACAAGTTCAGCCCCGAGGGCGAGCTGCTGATGACCCTCGGCCGGAAGGGCGTCGCCGGCGACGGCAAAGACACCTTCCGCAAGCCCAACGACGTGGTGGTGGCGCCCGACGGCACCATCTTCGTGGCCGACGGTCACGGCTCCGGCCCGGACGCGCCGGCCAACAACCGCATCGTCAAGTTCGCGCCGGACGGCACCTACCTGATGGAGTTCGGCATGCCCGGCGGCGACGACGGCGAGCTCGACGAGCCCCATGCCATCGCCATGGACTCCAAGGGGCGGCTGTTCGTCGGCGACCGGGCCAACAGCCGGGTGCAGATCTTCGACCAGGACGGCAACCACCTCGACACCTGGACCCAGTTCGGCCGGCCGAGCGGCCTGTACATCGATGCCGACGACATTCTCTACGTCGCCGACTCGGAGTCGAACGCCCGCCGCAACGCCGGCTGGAAGCGCGGCATCCGCATCGGCAGCGTCGAGGACGGCTTCGTCGACGCGTTCATTCCCGATCCGGAGCCCAACCAGGACGAGTCCGGCACCAGCGGCGCCGAGGGCGTGGCCGTGGATGCCGAGGGCAATGTCTACGGCGCCGAGGTGGGGCCGCGTCAGGTCGTCAAATACGTCCGCGTGCCCTGACCGGCCGTGGCCGGGCTGCGTCGTGACGCCGAGGTGACCGCCGCCGGCCCGTGCCGGGAGCGCCGCCGGCGCTGGCTGAGCGGACTTCTGCTGGCGCTGCTGGCGCCGCTGGCCGCCGCCGGCGAGGCGGTGCTGCCGGGCATGGATTACGACCCCGCGATCCCGCGCCTCGACGCGGTCGTCGGGCACGGCTTCGGCGACGACATCACCGCGCCCGCGGACCTCGCGCGCTACCTCGAAGCCCTGGCGGCGGCGGCGCCGGAGCGCACCCGGCTGGTGGAGTACGCCCGGAGCTGGCAGGGCCGGCCGCTCCATTACCTGCTGATCGGCAGCCGGGAAAACATGGCCCGGCTGGACGACATCCGCGCGGGCATCCAGCGTCTCGCCGACCCGCGGGGGGCCGACGACGCGGCCCTCGAACGTCTGGTCGAAGAGCTGCCCGCGGTGGTGTGGCTGGCCCACGGCGTTCACGGTGACGAGATCTCCTCGCCGGAGGCCGCGCTGGTCACCGCGTACCACCTGCTGGCCGCCCGGGACCCGGCGGTCGCGGCCTGGCTGGACCACACCCTGGTGGCCATCGACCCGACCCAGAACCCCGATGGCCGTGCCCGCTTCGTGCATCACTACCAGGCCAGCCGGGGCCTGGTGCCGCAGCCGAGCCCCATCGCCGCGGAGCGTGCCCAGGCCTGGCCGGGCGGGCGCTTCAACCACTATCTGTTCGACATGAACCGCGACTGGTTCGCCATGACCCAGCCCGAGGTGCGGGGCCGGGTGCGGGCGTTCCTCGACTACTACCCGCTGGTGCACGTGGACCTGCACGAGATGGGCACGGACTCGAGCTACTACTTCCCGCCGCCGGCGGTGCCCTGGAACCCCCATCTGACCGGGCCCCAGCGGGCCATGCTGGAGACCTTCGGCCGCGGCAACGCCGCCGCCTTCGACCGGGCCGGCTACCGCTATTTCACCGGCGAGGTGTACGACGCCTACTACCCGGGCTACGGCGACACCTGGCCGGCGCTGCAGGGTTCCGCCGGCATGACCTTCGAGATGGCCAGCGCCCGGGGCCTGCTCGGCCAGCGCAGCGACGGGTCCCTGGTGAGCTATCGGGACGGCGTGCGCCGCCATGTCACCGCCAGCCTCGCCACCATCGCCACCGCCGCCGGCCAGCGGGCGCGGCTGCTGGGGGAATTCCTGGCGTACCGGCGCGGCCCCGACGACGGCGCGGTGTTCTTCCTGCCGCGGCGCCGGGATCCGGGCCGGGTGGACGCGCTGGCGGGGCTGCTGCGGGATCAGGGCGTCGAGGTGCGCCGCCTCGCCGCGCCGGGCCGTTATTGCGGCGAGGCGCTGCCGGCGGGCAGCTACGCGGTGGCGGCGGCACAGCCGGCGGGCCGGCTCGCCACCACCCTGCCGGCCGCCGACAGCCCCGC